>Ga0116142_10000015_pt1 | contig 235494 bp, 246 predicted proteins | sample AD_UKC033_MetaG_FD_89785 | JGI IMG/M metagenome (GOLD analysis project Ga0116142, IMG submission 89785) | Active sludge microbial communities of municipal wastewater-treating anaerobic digesters from USA - AD_UKC033_MetaG | ecosystem: Engineered > Bioreactor > Anaerobic > Digestate | place... | reverse complement strand
TAAAAACTTTACCTCCCGGAAATGATCAACCGGATTTGATCCATAAGAGGAAATCAAATCCGGTTGATCATTTCCGGGAGGCCAGAACCTGGATGATGGAGCCTCCCATTCCGGAAAGTACAAGAAAAAAGGCCCGCCTCTTCAGACGGGCCTTTTCGTAGGTGTCTTTCTGTGCTGCCTAGAAGGTGAACAGCATTTCGTGCTTGAGCACCATCACAGGATCCGGGTCGTCACCCTCGTCGAAGTCGATGTTGGCATAACCGGCGTCGACCAGGTAGTAGAGGTTCGGGGTGATCTTGTAGTTCGCACCGAGGTCGATTTCCCAGGCGGTTGCGTCAACCCAGGGGTTCGGTCCCACTGCGCCTGCAACGACCGGCGTATAGTCGTCCTGGTTGGACATGATGTAGGCAAAAGAAGCGTCGAAGGTTAGGTTATCCATGGCCTTCATGCCCTGGATGTACGGCTTGATCATGTTCATGCCCAGGAGGTCTTCGGCGTCCTGGCCCACGACGGAGCCGAACCCGATCTCGTCGCCGATGATGAGGTTGGCCTTGAAGTCCTGCCTGGAGTCGAGGCCGTGGCCCGAGCCTACGGGCCCGCCTTCATCGTCGTAGCCGAGGTAGACCAGCACGATGCCGGGCTTGCCGAAGTCCATGGTCTTGAAGAGGTTGAGGTATGCGCCGTACACGGTGGAATCCTCGGCGAAGGTGTAGAGGGGGTTCACCGCGGCCAGGTCAGCAAGGTCCTCGTACTTGGTGTCCTGGTAGGTCCACTCGGACTCGAACTGGATCGGGCCGAGGTCGCCGTCGAGGCCCAGGGAGATGTAGAGGCGCTTGATGCCTTCCTTGCCGGCAGTAGGAACCGTGGAGCTCCTGTCAACGTAGAAGATCAGGGGCTTCACGTACACGGTGCCGAGCTTGGTCACGGCTAAGAGGGCGTAGGAGTCGTAGTCGTCCTTCTCGGAGTCTTCGGTGGCGGCATTGCCCAGTTCTGCGTCCTTTTCCACCAGGCCGCCGACGACGCCCAGGGCGGTGTTCTGGACGACCTTCACGCGGTACCGGGGCTGCATGTAGTCGCCGAACTTGGTGGCCCACCACTGGCCGCTCATGAGGCCCACGTCGAGGATGGTCTTCGTGGCGAACGCGTGCGAGATGTAGGCGCGCTCGATGGCTATGTTGTCATTGTTCTGGCTCGAGTAAGCATAGGGCCAGGCGTCGGGGTTGTCGGTGCCATACGCCGCGTAGTCGCCCCACTTCTCGTCGCGCATGTTGATCTTTCCAATGAACGAGGTGTTTCCCACAGTGATCTTCGGGAACAGGGACACATATCCCTTGTAATACGAGTTCGTGACGGTGTCGTCTGCCTTCAGTGCGAAGTTGTCCCAGTAATACCCCTGGGCGCTGAACTCACCGCTCAGATCGAACTTGAGATCGGGGGTGGTTGTGCCCACCACTTCATACACCCGGTCCCTCACCGTCCTCGACTGAGTCGGTGGGTTTGTGCTCGATCCAGCCCATACGGTCGTGGTAACGAATACGATCAGTACGGCCAACAATACCTTCTTCATCCTATTCCTCCTTTTTGGTTTTCTTCCTTTTCGTTCCCGGCCCGTAATAACTTGAATCCCTTGTGTCGCCAGGCCTTTCTCCCTCAAAACACACAAAACCCTGTCCTTTACCATACAACTTGTGTGCCAATTCAAATAGCACGTGAATACAGAGAGATATACGATATAGCAGGAATTGTTGTTGAAAATGAGCCACAGGCACAAAAACCTTCCGTTGCAGAAATAATACAGGATTCGCGGGATTGAGGCCCCGCGCGGCGAGGGAACCCGTCGTGGAGGACCTTTCCATTGACGCCTCGTTCCCGGGTGCTTTAGAATGGACAAGGACAGGAAGCCGTGTCGGATGCGCCATAAATCCGACCCCACCTGTCATCGATCGGAGGGTGCATGAATCCTGAGGTCTTTCGTGAGTATGACATCCGGGGGGTGGTGGGCACCGACCTGGATGACGAATTCTTGGACAGGCTCGCACGGTCCCTGGGCGTATACTTTCGCGAACGGAACGTGAGCAGGGTAAGCCTCGGCATGGATGCCCGGCTCAGTTCCCCCTCTTTCCGGGACATGCTGAGGAAGGGCCTCACCGAGAGCGGGGTGGAGGTCATCGACCTCGGCATGGTGCCCACCCCGGTCATGTACTTCTCGCTCTTCCGGCTCGACGTGGGCGGAGGCGTCATGGTGACCGGGTCGCACAACCCGCCGGACAACAACGGATTCAAGATCGCACTCGGCAAGATCACCATCTACGGCGAGGAGATCCAGAAGGTCCGGGCCATCATGGAGGAAGGCAGGACCATCAGGGGCAGGGCCGCGGGTTCCGTCTGCGACATCATGCCGGAATACCTCGACGAGGTCGTCTCCCGCATCAGGCCCGGCAGGAAGAGGCTCAAGGTGGTGGTGGACCCCGGCAACGGCGTCGGCGGGGCTCCCGCCATGGCGGTATGCAACGCCCTGGGCATGGACGTGACCGGGATCTGCCTGGAGCCGGACGGCCGCTTTCCCAACCATCACCCCGACCCGACGACGACAGAGGGCCTCACCATGCTCAAGGAGGAGGTGCTCAGGCGGCATGCCCACGTCGGCATCGGCTATGACGGCGATGCGGACCGCGTGGGGGTTGTCGATGCCCGGGGCAGAACGGTGTACGGGGACATGGTCACCGCGATCCTGGCCCGGGAGATACTCAGGGACAAGCCGGGGGAGAAGATCATCGGCGAGGTGAAGTGCTCCAAGGCCTTTTTCGACGAGGTCTCCAGGGCCGGGGGCATCCCCATCATGGGCCGGGTCGGGCATTCGCCCATGAAGGCCCGCCTCTTGCAAGAACGAGCGGCCCTGGCAGGCGAGATGAGCGGCCACATCTTCTTCCTGGACCGGTGGTACGGGTTCGACGATGCCATCTACGCCTCGGCCCGTCTCCTGGAGGTCCTGTCGCGGCAGGAAGACCCGCAGGCGGTCTTCGACGGCCTGCCTGCGCTGGAGAACACCCCGGAGATCCGCATCGAGTGCCCTGACCGGGTCAAGTTCGAGGCGGTGGCGCGGTTCACCGCGTATGCCCGCGACCGCTACGACGATTGCGTCGACATCGACGGGGTGCGGTTCACCAGGGGAGACACCTGGGGGCTCGTGAGGCCGTCGAACACCCAGCCGGTCATCGTGATGCGCTTCGAAGCCCGCGACCGGGCAGAGCTCGACGAGATCGAGCGGGACACCAGGGGCCGACTGCAGGGGATCATTCGGGAGCTGACGCAGACCCCGTGAAAGGGGGCGGCCGGGCACCTGCAGGGAAGGTGTTGCATGGATGCCCTTTCTGCGCTAGGCTTAAAGACAGATCTGTCCGACTGTATGCACATGGGGTCATGCAATGAGAAGAGGAGCGGTGGTTCTAACGGCGGTTGCCTGCGTGTTCATGGTTATCCCCTCGTGGGCCCTGCATGCGAAGACCATGTACGTGAGGGACTGGATCGTCATCAATATCCGTTCCTCGCCCGGTGACGCCTCCCCGACCGTCGGCTACGCGAACACCGAGGACACGCTGGAGCTGCTGGAGGAAACGGGTGGCTGGTCGAAGGTGCGGACGGGGGACGGCAGCGAAGGCTGGGTGGGCAGCCGGTTCCTGACGGAAAGACCGCCGAAGGGGATCTACATCAAGCAGCTCGAGGCGAAGATCAAGGCGCTGCAGGACGAGAATGCCCGGCTCAGGGGAGCCGGACCCGCGGAGAAACCTGGAGGCATCGAGCCTTCCGTCGCCGGCACGGGGGGTCCCGCCGCTGCCGTCGATGCCGGGGTCGGATACGCCGAGCTCCAGGCGCGTTACGACAGGCTCCTGAAGGAAAACAGGGAGTGCACCCGGGACAAGGGTGTCCTCGTGGAGGAGAACAGCCGGTTGAAGACCTCTGAAAGGCTCTTCTTCACGTTCATCGGCGGGGTGTTCATCGTGCTCGGGGTGCTCATCGGGCTGTTCATCCAGATGGTCAGCGGCAGGCCCAAGAAGCAGGGATATCGATTCTGACAACGGGTGAGGTGGTGACATGCTGAAGAAATACGAACGGTTGAGTACACAGGTAACCATCAGGAACATCCTCAGGGCACGCTCCGCCATTTCCCACTACATCCACCGGACCAACCTCATCTACTCCTCGGGGCTCAGTCGCGTCGTCGGGTGCGATGCCTTCGTGAAGCACGAGAATCACCTGCCCACCGGTTCCTTCAAGATCCGCGGGGCGCTCAACTTCTTCCAGACCAAACCCAAGGAGGACGTGGCCAACGGCGTGCTCGTGTCCACGCGGGGCAACCACGGCCTGGCCATGGCGTGGGCCGGCCAGTGGTTCAACACCCCGTGCACCGTGGTGGTCCCGGAAAACAACAATCCCGAGATCAACCGCATCATCGAGAGCTTTGGCGCCGAGCTCATCGTGCACGGACACGACTTCTACGATGCCCAGTTCTACTGCGACGAGCTGGTGGCCGCGGCCGGGTACTACTACGTGGAGCAGGGCAACGAACCGGAGATGCTCAACGGGATAGGGACCATGGGCCTGGAGATCTTCGAAGACCTGCCGGACGTCGACGTGATCATATGCCCCATAGGCGGAGGGGCCGGGTGCGCGTCGCTGCTGAGGGTGGTCCAGGCGATCAATCCCGAGGTGCAGATCGTCGGCGTGCAGGCCGCCAAGGCCCCGGCCTTCTCCAGGTCGCTCGAGCAGGGGGAGTGGGTGGTCCTCGACGAAGCGGACACCATCGCGGACGGGCTGGCGGCACGCAGTGTGTTCCAGCTTCCCTACGTGATCATGAAGGATCACGTCAAAGACGTGGTCCTGCTCAACGAGGACGAGGTCCTCGAGGGCATCCGGCTCGCGCTGGGAACCACGCACAACCTGGCCGAGGGAGCCGGTGCGGCGTCGCTCGTCGCGGCGGTGAAGATCAAGGAACGGCTCCAGGGCAAGAAGGTGGTGCTCGTCATGTCCGGCGGGAACCTCGACCGTGCGCAGCTGGAACTCGCCCTGCGCCAGGGCTGATCAGGACCCCTCGTTCTCCTCGGCCTTCTCGATGCTGCCGGACCATTTTCTGGTTATCTGGTCCTGGATCTTCGCTATCTGCTCCGCATCCATGATCCTGAACCGGCTCTGGGCCTTGAAGTATTCCGCCACCGGCACCAGCGAGCGTTTGTCCGCGATCTTCCGTGACGCACCGGTGAGCCTGAGCACCGAATCCTCCACCTCGTAGAGCTCGAACAGGCCGCTCTCCACGGCCAGTTTCCCCACCTTCACGGCATGGCGGGGCTCGAAGCCCCAGCCGGGCGGGCAGGGGATCTGGATGTGGATGTACTTCACCCCCGGCAGGCACGAGGCCTTCTTCACCTTGTCGTAGAGGTCGAGCGGGAAGGCCGCGGAGCAGGTGGCCACATAGGACAGGTTGTGGGCCGCCATGATGGCCGGGACATCCTTCTTCTGCTGAAACTTGCCCTTGAAGGGGGTGTTGGCGGTGATGGCGCCTTTCGGGGTGGTTCCGGACCGCTGGACGCCGGTATTCATGTAGCCCTCGTTGTCATAGCAGATGAACAGGAAATCGTCGCCGCGCTCTGCCGCGCCCGAGAGCGCCTGGAGGCCGATGTCCGCCGTTCCCCCGTCCCCCGCCCACGCCACGACCTTGATGTCCTGCCTGCCCAGGGCCCTCAGGGCGGCGAGCATGCCCGTTGATGCCGCCGCGGTCGAGGCAAAGGTGACGTTCAGGCAGGGCAGCTTCGTCGCCGCCACCGGGTAGAGCCCCTGCAGCACGGTGAGGCAGCTCGGCGGCACCACGAGGATGGTGTTCCTGCCCAGCGCCTTGAGCGCGATCCGGTAGGCAATGCCCAGCCCGCACCCTGCGCAGGCCCTGGTGCCGGGATTGACGAACTCCTCTTCAGGCAGGCTTAGGACGGTGGTCTTGGTCTGCATGTGCATGGTCTCCCTAGATCTTCAGCCCGACCCACTGCGGGGTGGTCTCGATCTTCGTCCCGCGGGTACAGGAATTCCGCATGGCCTCGTAGAGCTGGACGGTCTTGATCTCCCTGCCCCCGAGGCCCAGGATGTAGTTGTGAACGAACGGCATCTTCCGCTTCGATCCGCCCGCGGGGTACAGGGCAGCCTTGATGTCCGAACACAGCGCGCCTTCGTACCCGTAGCTCAGGGCCTTCTCGAACACGATCACGCCCTCGGCCCGGGACAGTCCCCCGGCGATGGCGGCCGCCGGGAAGGGCCTGTAGAGGTGGATGCTCATGATCCCGGCCTCGACGCCCTCGTCCCGGAGCCTGTCGATGACCTCGCGGAGGTGATAGGAGAGCGACCCCAGGCTCACGGCGATGAAGCGTGCGTCTTCGCATCGGTAGGTCTCGAAGAAGGGGTCCCCTCCGCGGCCGAAGTGTTCCCTGAAACGGTTCTCCACTGCATCCATCGCGTCCGCGGCCTTCAGGAGGTCCTCCTGGAGGAGGTAGCGGATCTCCATGTAGCCGTGGGCCGTCCTGCCCGCGGTATCCTGCCGGACATCGGGCAGCGTCACGGTGTTCAGGTTGGCGGGACGATCCGGGTCCAGCGCGTAGGCCGGCCGGTAGGGGGGCAGGAACGCATCGACCATGTCCTGGGACGGCACCTCGAAGGGCATGTAGGTGTGCGACAGGAGGTATCCGTCGTAGCAGACCATGATGGGGATCATGACCTCCTCGGCCAGCATGAAGGCCTTGATGACGCCGTCGATGATCTGCTGGTGGTCGTTCACGTAGAGCTGCATCCATCCGGTGTCCCGCTGGGAGATGGAGTCCTGGTGGTCGTTCCAGATGGTCCAGGGTGCGCCCACACCGCGGTTCACCACGCACATGACCAGGGGCAGCCTGGCTCCTGCCGCCCAGTGGATCTGTTCGTGCATGTAGAGCAGCCCGTTGGCGCTGGTGGCGGTGAAGGCCCGGGCACCGGTGGTCGACGCGGCGATGCAGACGGCCAGGGCGCTGTGCTCGCTCTCGACCGGGATGTACTGGGCGTCCATCTCGCCCGATTCGACCAGCTCGGAGAGCCGCTCGGTGAGCGGGGTCTGGGGGGTGATCGGGTAGGCCGCGATGACCTGGGCCCGGGAGAGTTTCACGCCGATGGCGGCCGCGGCATTGCCTGATTCTATGATATGCATGGCTTACTTCTCACCCCCTCCGGTCTGGATGAAACACGACTCGTCGACCATGGTGATGGCCTTGGTGGGGCACTCCTCCGCGCAGATGCCGCAGCCCTTGCAGTACTCGTAGTCGATCTTCGGCGGCACGGTCCTGCTGATGACCCCGTCCGGGCAGTAGAGCCAGCATATGAAACAGGCCGGCGCACCCCGCCTTGCCGGTATGCAGACCGCCGGGTCCATGACGGGGCGTGCAACCCTCCACGAGCCGGTCCTGCCGCCGTCGCCCGGTCCCGGCTCGCTGTGTGACGTCTTCCTGCCGTATTGGCGCGTACCCACGCTCATCCTCCGATCAGGGTGTGTTCATAGGCCAGCTGTGCGGCCGCGGCGTTCTTTTCCGGTCTCCGGCGCTCGAACTCCTCCCGGATGGCGTCGATGAGGGGGTCGAGGCCTATGATGCCGGTCGCGCGGGCAAAGGCCCCGATGATGCCCGAGTTGACCACGCCCTCGGGGAGCCCTGCCTTGACTGCCAGGGTATTGACGTCGCAGACCGCCACGGTGCAGTCGTTGTAGTGGTACGACTCGAGGCTGCACGGGGAATTGATCACCAGGGTCCCCCCGTCCTTCAGGCCGTTCGTGATGTTTCCCTCCTCCAGGAGCACGTGGTCGAGGACCACGATGATGTCCGGCCGCTCTATGGGCGAGAGGTCGTAGATCTTGTTCCTCGAGATCTTCAGGGAGGTGAATACCGGTGCACCCCTGCGTTCCGTACCGAAGGTGGGCACCATTGCGACCCCGGGATACCCGGACTGGAACATGGCCTTGGCAACGATCTTCGCAGCGGTGATGGCACCCTGGCCGCCCCTGCCGTGCCACCTGATGTCGATGGAGTCTTTCATGTCATCTCCCGGAAGCCTTTCACGGTCTCTCTGTACAGGGCACCGGACCGCCGGTGCGATCCAGGGTGTCTCCGCCAAGTATACCGTGGCATGGACACTGTTGTCGAGACACTATATATCAAGACCTTCCATTAATCAAGGCACATACTTTGCATGAACTCGGAGTGTTGGAAGAAACCATACCGTGAGAGGTGCAGCGATGATCATACGGGAAGCCAGGGAGTCATTGTCGAGAAAGAAAGCGGTCGTGCCGGAACAGTCCCGCAACAGGCCGTTGGCCCTGTTCACCGAGAGCATCATGAGCCTGCTGACGAGCCGTCACACCGACGGCGCCTTCACCGATCTCGTGTCGCTCATGGCGCAGACATTCCCCCTGGCCGCACCTGCGCTTTACGTCGACACCCAGGGCCCTGAGCCGCGGGCATATTCCGCGCTCGATGCAAACGAAGGGGGCGACCGCGACGCGGTGCGGGTACTGGGCGCGCGACGGTATGCCTACACCCGCGTCCTGGCCGGGGGCCAGGCGCCGTACGGTCCTTCCAGGGTGGACATCGCGCTGGTGAAGGGCCCGCATGCCACGGTGAGCCTGTCCGTGAATCCCGGGGGCCACGAAGGGATCTTCTACGAATGGGTCAAATATTTGACGCCGGCAATCGCCAAGCTCATGGACAACGAGCTCCTCCTGAACATGGCATTCAGGGACGGGCTGACCGGCCTCCTCAATTACCGGGCCTTCTCGGAGATCCTCACGACCGAATGGGAGCGGGCCAGGCGCTACAAGACGACATTCTCGCTCATGATGATCGACATCGACCACTTCAAGCGCATCAATGACGAGAACGGCCACCCGGCCGGCGACCAGGTGCTCAGGTCCATCGCCTCGCGCCTGATGAGCAGGCTGCGCAAGAGCGACCAGGTGTTCCGCTACGGGGGGGAGGAGTTCATGGTCCTGCTTCCCCAGACCGGTGTCTACAAGGCCGGCCTCCTCGCGGAGAGGATCCGCGGTGTTGTGGAGAAGATGCGGTTCCCGGGCGGGGTCGGGGTCACCATCAGTGTGGGCGTCTCTCAATATGAGGATGGACGCACCGTGTCCGATCTTGTAAAACAGGTTGACACCGGGCTCTATCTCGCCAAGGGAAAGGGCCGGAACCGTGTCGAGATCTACAAGGACCTCCAGCGGTAGAAGGAGTGGCATGAATATCGACAGTCTCCTCAATCTGGATACGGGGCTCTTCGCCTGCGGCCCCGACGGCCGGAGGGTGCCGGCCAGGGTTTCGGAGGTCGTGGACGAGGACCTCTTCGTCCTCGTGCCGGACACCGACCTCGATGTCACCATCGGCTCCATCGTGAAGGTCACGGACGGACAGGACTCGGTGCTTGCCAAGGTCATCGAAAAGACGGGCAGGGAGTTCAAGCTGTGCATGGAGTGCTACCTGTCGCCGGGCCATGAACGCAGGGCCGATGTCAGGATCTACGACAGGGTCTACTACAGCGCGGACCTGCTCTGCCGCAGGGGGGAGCAGTCCCGGGTCCTCCCCGGGGCCCTGGAGCGCATCCACGCCAACAAGCTCATCATCGACTCGTTCCTCAAGGGCAGGTACGGGTATCCCGGCTCGGAAGAGGCCGTCTATCAGGGCGATACGCATGTGAACCAGGGTCTCTGGGAGATCAACCGGAAACTCGATCTCCTCATCCACATGTTCCTGGCCGACGATTTCAAGGCGCTCATGAACAGCACCCCCAAGGATGTGAACATCTCGGCATCGGGGATACGGTTCATCGCGGACAGGTCCCATGACATGGGGGATGTCATCGAGATCCGCCTCATCCTGCCCACGGTGCCGCTCCTCTTCGTGAGGATGCTCGGCGAGGTGATACGCCAGAAGGCGGTCACAAGCACCCCCCAGACCGAACGCTACGCCGTGGCGGTGAGATTCCTCAAGGTCGATCCGGAAACCCGCGAGGACATCATCCGCTACCTCTTCCGGAGACAGCGCGAAGTCCTGAGGAAGCGGCAGGTCTGAGGCGAGCCTTTTCTTGACCTGCCTTCTCGGGAGGCGAGGGGAAAGACCCCGTGCATTCCCACTTCGACCGTACGTGCGGACCACCGTGTTCTCCCCGGGATTGACACGGCCATCGTGATGCCTATAGAGGGTGAACTGTGTCACGGATAAGACGGTTCATCGCATGGGGTGTCGGCATACTCCTGGTCGCGGGCATGCTCGCCCTCGCCTTTTTCGGCATGAATGCCTACCGGGAGATGAGGAAGCTCCAGACGGGTACCCTGTGGCACCTCCCCACACGGATCTACAGCAGCCCCTTCGAGATCGCCCCCGGCGTGGACATGTCCCGATCAGGGCTCATGGACAGGCTGTCCCGGCTGCGGTACCGCAAGGTGGACACCGTCACCGAGCCGGGTCAGTTCCGTCTCGCCGGAGGGACCCTGACGGTATACCTGCACCGGTTCGAGTATCCCGACGGTACCGGCAGGGCCGGACGGGTGGAGCTGGTGCTCGACGGGAACAGGGTGAAGAAGATCCTTTCCGGTCACGCCCGGCAGGTCGTCCCGTCGGTCCGGCTCGAGCCCGAGACCATAGCCACCCTCTACGATGCCGGCTTCGAAGATCGGGAGGTCGTGTCCCTGGCGGAATGCCCGCCCCACCTCATCGATGCGTTGCTCTGCGTCGAGGACAGGAGATTTTTCGAGCACGTCGGTATCGATCTGCGGGCCATGGGAAGGGCCCTCGTCGCGGATGTCTTCCGTTCGAAGGTCGTCGAGGGGGGGTCCACCATCACCCAGCAGCTCGTCAAGAACCTGTTTTTGACCCACGCCAGGACGGTGAACCGCAAGCTCAGGGAGGTGTGGCTGGCGCTCATCATGGAGGCGGTCTACACCAAGGACGAGATCCTTGGCATGTACATCAACGAGATCTATCTCGGCAGGAGCGGGTACGCGGGGATCCACGGGTTCGGGCGGGCATCCCGGCTCTTCTTCGACGACGATGTCTCGGGGCTCGATGTGCACGAAGCGGCGCTGCTCGTGGGGATCATCCGGTCACCGAACAGGTATTCCCCCTACACCCACCCCAAGGCCGCCCTGGAACGCAGGAACACCGTCCTGGCCCTCATGCTGGAGCAGGGCAAGCTGACGCCCGAGGCCTATCGCTCGGCCGTCAAGAAGCCGCTCGGGGTCGTCGCGTTCACGCCCGTGGTGAAGCGGGCACCGTATTTCGTCGACTACGCACTCTCATCGGCCCGTGATCTTTACCCCGGGGAAGACCTCCTCTCCCGGGGCGGGCTGAGAATCTTCACGACCCTCGACCCGCAGGTGCAGAGGGTCGCCGAGGAAGCCTCGTCCAAGGGACTCCTCCGGTTTCCGGCGAGCGTACAGACCGCCTCGGTCGTCCTCAGGCCTGCCACCGGGGAGGTCCTCGCCATGGTGGGCGGGCGGGATTACGGGGCCTCCCAGTTCAACCGGGCGGTTTCGCTCAGGCGCAACATAGGTTCCCTCATCAAGCCCGTGGTCTACTGCACGGCCCTCGAACACGGGTATACCCTCGCCAGCCTCCTGGAGGACAGGCCTCTGACCGTGACGCTCCCGGGCAAGTCCACATGGTCACCGGCGAATCATGACGGCGAAAGCCATGGGGATGTCCTGCTCATCGATGCGCTCGTGAACTCCTACAACCAGGCCACGGTCAGGCTCGGCCTGGACCTGGGGCTGGAAACGGCGAGCGCCGGCGTGAAGGAGGTCCTGCCCGGGACCGTCGTCCCCCGCAGCCCGGCGCTCCTGCTCGGGGCCGTGGCCTGCTCGCCGCTCGATGTGGCCGTCATGTACGCGGCCTTCGCCAACAGGGGGAACAGGCCGTCGCCACGGTGCCTGGACGCCGTCGGGGACGAGCACGGTGCCGTGATCTGGAAGGCGCCGGCAGGTCCCGTCCTGAGGGTCTTCGACGAAGGCCCCGCGTATCTCGTCGATACGGCACTGCGGGAGGTGCTGCGGCGAGGGACCGCGCGAGGAGCGGCATCATACGGCGTGCCGGACGGGGTCTGCGGCAAGACGGGCACCACCGACGACCTGCGGGATTCGTGGTTTGCCGCCTACACGAAGGACCTGGTGGCGGTCGTGTGGGTGGGGGACGACGCCTTCAGGTCCACGGGGCTCACCGGGGCAGCCGGTGCACTGCCCGTGGCGGGCAGGATCATGGCGCGGCTCGCCGTCCCGGTGCAGGGGGATGCCCCGGAGGGCATCACCTTCTGTGATGTCGACCCCGCCACCGGCAGGAGGGCCTCACTCTGGACGGCATCCCCGGTGACGCTCCCCTTCCTGGCAGGGACGGAACCGGCCAGGGGCCCGGCAGATGTCCTGCCGGGGATATGGGATGCGCTCAAGTCGTTCTGGCCTTTCAAGGACTGATTCTCCTTGCCCTTCTGACGGTCGCATCGTATGGTTCCCGCCATGGATTTCCGCTCCGAACACTGCGCCTGGTGCAGCATGAGAAACGCACCGCTGGCGGACTGTTCATCCTGCCCCAAGTATTGGAGGTATCATCTCGGGATCGACCTGGAGCTTTCCATGGATGTCTTCTGCGCCATCTGCATCCATCGCGGCAGCAGGGATCTTGAGGTGTTCTGCAGGACCAACCGGTTCCTCCAGGAGGACAGCGGGGAGGATTTCGACTGCTATCGGTTCTGCCTCGCCAGGAAGACCTGACCTTGTATCCCCGCGTGAATTCTGTTGAACGGGCGAGCCGGCTTGGTGTACTCTGGGGGCCGGGTTCAGGATCGGCCTGCGGGACTGCTGTCTTCCGGATGTTCGTGTAAGGGGGTTGTATGAATCTCTACTCATGGCTGCAAGGGCACGCGAAGGAGAGACCCGGCAAGGTCGCCATCCGGTTCAGGGACCAGGAGATCACCTTCAGAGAGCTCTACAGGCTCACCGACGCCCTCGGTACGGCGCTTCGCGGTGCCGGCGTAAACCGGGACGACCACGTCACCCTCATGCTGCCCAATGTGCCGGAGTTCGTTCTCACCTACATGGCGACCATCGGCATCGGGGCCGTGGTCACACCGATCAATCCCTCCTATACCTCGCGGGAGCTCAAGCACATCCTGGGCGACTCCGACTCCCGGGTGCTCGTCATCGAGCAGTCGAACAGGGACACGTACGACGACATAGCCGCGGAATGTCCCCAGAAGGCCGTCATAACCACGGGTCCGGGCGGCAGCTTCCCGGAATGGGTCACGGGGAGTGGAAGCGGCATCGTGGAGGATCGTGGCCGCGACGACGTGGCGGTCATGATCTACTCCTCGGGGCTCACCGGATACCCCATGGGGGCCATGCTGACCCAGGGGAACCTCGACCACAATTCCGATCTCCTCCGCTTATGCATGGAGGCGGACGACACGGACACCACGCTCACCCTCATACCGTGCTTCCATTCCTTCAGCGCCAGCGTGAACATGCTCTCCATGCTGCGGTATGGCGGGACCATCTACCTCATGAAAAAGCTCGATTTCAGGGAACTCAGGCATGCCCTGACCGACGGAGGGGTCACGGCGATCTGCGCCGTCCCCACGTTGTTCTACGGCCTGGTTCACCACCCGGACCTCTCCGACATCGACTACGCCGCCGTGAGGACCCTCATAGCGGGCGGGTCCGCCCTGTCCGTCGAGGTATACGACGCCTTCAAGGAGAAGTTCCACACGGACATCAGGCAGGGTTACGGCATCACCGAGGCGTCGCCGGTCTGCTCGGTGAACCGGAAGAACCGGCCCATCAAGCCCACGTCCATCGGGCAGACGGTGCCCGGCGTAGCCGCCCGCGTGCAAGACGACGAGGGGAACATACTCGGTCCCGGCCAGACCGGGGAACTCCTGTTCAAGGGGCCCAACATCATGAAGGGATATTACCGCAGGGAACAGGAGACCCGCGACATCATCAGGGACGGGTGGCTCCACACCGGAGACCTCGGCTACACGGACGAGGAGGGGTACATCTTCATCACCGGGTACAAGAAGGACATGGTCATCACCTCCGGGTTCAACGTCTATTCCCGGGAGGTGACCAACGTGCTCAACTCCCTGCCGGGGATACGGGACTCCGCCATTATCGGGGAGCCCGACCTCATGCGCGGCGCCATCATCAAGGCCTTTGTGGTCAGCGATGGCGCGGAGCTCACCGAGGACGACGTGAAGAAGTTCGCGCGCAGGCAGCTCGCCACCTTCAAGACCCCCCGGAAGGTGTTGTTCGTCCCCAAGATCCCCCGGGACGGGAAGGGCAGGGTCCTCTTCGACCTGCTCAGGGAAGCTCCATGAGCGGATGCACGCTGTGCCCGAGGCGGTGCGGCATCGACAGGTCCCGCAGCAAAGGCGCCTGCCGCGCGGACAGCACGATCCTCGTGGGCGCCGTTGTCGTGCACAGGGGCGAAGAACCTCCCCTCAGTGCGGGTTCTGGCTCGGGTGCCGTCTTCTTCTGCGGGTGCCCCATGCGGTGCAGCTATTGCCAGAACCTGCAGATAAGCCAGCTCTGCCAGGGCAGGGCGGTGACCACGGGTGAACTTGCCCGCGCCATGGGGACGCTCGAAGGGATCGGATGCTCCAACATCAACCTGGTGAGCCCCACCCACTACACCCCCTGGCTCCTCGAGTCCATCGACGAGGCGAGGGTCTCCGGCATGGGGCTGCCGGTGGTCGTCAACTCGAGCGGATACGAGACACGGCAATGCCTGGAGATGTGGAAGGACCACGCCCAGATCTATCTCATGGACCTCAAGTACGGCGACAACGGGATGGGAAGAACCTTGAGCGGCGTCCCCGACTACTGGGACGTGGCACGGGACGCCATCGCGTACCTCTGGGAAACGGCGGGCCCCCTGGTCGTGGACCCGGGAGGCAGGGCGGTCAGGGGACTCGTGGTGAGGCACCTCGTCCTTCCGGGCATGGTCTCCAACCCATTCTCCGTACTCGAGTTCCTCGCCGGGCTCTCACCCGAGATCCCGGTCAGCATCATGTCCCAGTACAACCCTGACTACTATCGGGGAGAGATGCCGGACATGCACCGGCATCTCAGGGCGGACGAATACGAGGTGGTCCTCGAGAGGGCCGCGGACCTCGGTCTGGAAACGATCTATTGTCAGGACGTGGACGCGTCGAGCACCTACAATCCCGATTTTTCGGCCGAGCGCCCCTTCGACGACATCACCAGGATCGCCTGATCCTGCCTGCCGGGCAATGCCTCACATGAGCGTCAGTGTGCCGTCTCGCCCGTTGCTTGTGGACCGCGGCCGGTCCCGGCGCCGCGTGACTACTCCCGGCCGTGGCAGTGCTTGAACTTTCTTCCGCTCCCGCAGGGGCAGGGATCGTTGCGCCCTGTTCTCGGGGGGTGCCTCATCGGCCTGCCTTCCTGCAGGGCGAGGACGTTCATGACCTCGAAGGCCGGTCTTCCCGCCCGGATCAGTTCGGCCATGAGGCGCATGGGCCCCTGCGTATGCGCGAAAAAAGACCGGAGACCTTCACAGAGCCAGTTCAGGCCGGGCTCGCCGTCGGGCGTCCGGAGGATACGGTTTCTGGGGCACTCTCCGTGGCAGGCGAAAAGGAACGGACAGGCCCTGCAGAAGAGGGGGAGCGTCCCGGTCTTCGCGGCGCCGAATGCACGCTGTCGATCGGAGGAGGCCAGGTCATTCACGTGACGCTCGAGGATGTTCCCGAGGAGGTGGGCCGGATCCACGAAGTGGTCGCACGCGTAGAGGTCACCGTTGTGTTCCAGGACAAGGGCGTCGCCGCAGGTGGCCCTGAAGATGCAGAGCGAGGACTCGCCGTGGCAGTATGAGGACAGGACCCCTTCGAACGGTTGTATGAACATGGTTCCCACATCGTTTCGTACCCACTCGTCAAAGATCTCCACGAGAAACCTGCCGTATGCCGCCCCCCCAACCGAGGCCCCGGTCACCGTCTGAGGATGCGAAGAGGATGACCCACGGGCTCGCTCGACCACCGGGATGAACTGGATGTAGCGGACCTGGAGCTCGTCCTTGAAAAACCGGTAGAGCTCCAGAGGCTGCAGGCTGTTGACCGCGTTGACCGCGCAGAGGATGTTGAACCTGACCTGGTGCTCCCGCATGAGACCGGCCGCCCGTACCACAGCGTCGAAGACGCTCCTGGCGTTGCCGTCGCGACGGAAGGCGTCGTGCATCTGCCGGGGGCCGTCCATGCTCAGTCCCACGAGGACGTCGTTTTCCCTGAAGAATCGGCACCAGTCCTCGTCGATGAGCGTGCCGTTGGTCTGGATGGTGTTCTCGATGACCGCGCCGCCCTCGAGAAAGCCTTTTTCTATCTCGATGGCACGGCGAAAGAAGTCCAGCCCCATGAGCGTGGGTTCGCCGCCCTGCCACGAGATCGACACGGGCAGGCCCTCGTGGGCGGTACAGGTCTGCCGGATGTAGGACTCCATGACCTCGGGTGACATCCTCAGGCTGCTGCCCGGGTAGAGGGCGCCCTTCGAGAGGTAGAAGCAGTACGAGCAGGCGAGGTTGCAGCGTGCGCCTGCAGGTTTTGCCATGACGTGAAACGAGCGGTGACCGGTCACGTGGAATCGCCGCCCCCTCCGGCGTTGGGATCCCGGGTTTCCTCAGGCCATTGTGAACGATGAGGGGGCGAAAATCAAGCCGTCCGGACCAACCCGGGAACGGTTCACTCCTGTTGGGCGGCCGTGTTCGCCGACGCGGCGCCGCCGTTCCGGTAACTCACGAGTCGCTGGGTGATGCCCGCGGCCCTGACCGGCTCCATGTAGGACAGGATGCCGCCGGCGATGTCGCCCTTCATGCCCAGGAACACCTCCACGGCCACGTCCGTGTCGAGGTTGTTCATGAGGGTCGCCGCGGCGCCGGGCTTCATGGAGGAATAGATCTTGACGAGGTGTTTCACCCGCTCGCTGCTGACGAACCGGTAGGAGGCGAGGTCGCTCTTGATGGCAGCCTCGATGTCCTCGAGCCGCTTTATCTTTCCCTGGATCTGCCCTTCCAGTTCCTTGAGTTCCAGCTCGCGGGCCTTGAGCCGTTCCTCCTTCTGGCGCAGGATCTCGATCTGGTCGGATACATTGAAGACCATGGGCTGCTGGAACTGCTGCCTGGCCTGCTCCGCGGCCCGTGGTTCGGTGTCCTCCGCTTCCACCGGGGTAGGCCTGATGGCCAGGTAGATGCCGACAAAAGCACAATTGATGACCAGTAACCCGAGCAGAATCTTCGCTTTCATCTCTCACCTCCGGCACGCATGACGGCGATCTCGTCGAGGAAGTGCATCTCCGCTCTCCTCTCGGCGCCCTCGTGCCTGTCCTGATGGATCTCCCTGAGCCTGCGCATGGCCTTGTGAGCCCGCTCGGCCCGCAGGAGCTCCTGTCGTTTCTCTTCTGCCTGGTGCTCGGCCTTGACGATGTTCTCGTCGATGCGTGCGACGCCCTCGTCCAGGTGAAGGAGGTAGTCGTAGTAGCGTTTCACCTCGGACGAACCGAGACCGCTCTTCATCCTGGTCACGAGTTCCGCTCTCAGGACGTCCTTGCGCGCCAGGACCCGCTCCTTCATGGCGATCAGCGCCCTGAGCTGTCGCTGGGACTGGGAGAACGCCTGCTGCGCCATGTTCTCCTGCATCTTTCGTACATCGAGCAGGGTCTCGAATTTGAACCGGAACGCCATTTATGCCTTCCCCGCAGCCCGCTGCGCCTCCGCTATGGCCCTCATCTGCGCCACCGACTCCTCGATGGTGGCCTTCTCATCGATGCCCTGCCTCAGGAACCGGTTGATGGCCTCGTTGTGGCTGATGGCGGTATCGATCTCCGGGTTGTTCCCGGCGACGTAGGCCCCGATGTTGATGAGGTCCCGGGCCTCTTCGTACACCGCCGCCATGGAGAGGATGTTCCGGGCGGCCTTGAGGTGCTGTTCGTCCACGATGTCGTTCATGACCCTGCTCACGCTGCGCAGGATGTCGATGGCGGGGTAGTGGGTCCTGGCGGCGAGATCCCTCGAGAGCACGATGTGACCGTCCACCATGGAGCGCACCATATCCGCCACCGGCTCGGTCATGTCGTCGCCCTCGACGAGCACCGTGTACAGCCCGGTTATGCTCCCCCTTGACGAGGTGTTCCCGACCCGCTCCAGGAGCTTGGGCATCTTGGCGAAGCAGGAGGGGGTGTACCCCTTGGTGGTGGGAGGTTCCCCGACGGCCAGGCCGATCTCCCTCATGGACATGGCGAAACGGGTGATGGAGTCCATCATGAGAAGGACGTTCAGGCCCCGGTCCCTGAAGTATTCCGCGATGGTCGTGGCGAGGTATGCGCCCCTGATGCGGATGAGCGAGGGCTGGTCGGATATGGCTGCGACCACGACGGACCTCTTGAGCCCGTCCTCGCCCAGGTCCCTGTCGAGGAACTCCTTGACCTCCCTGCCGCGCTCGCCGATGAGCGCGATCACGTTCACGTCCGCCTTGGTGTGGCGTGCGATCATGCCGAGCAGGACACTCTTGCCCACCCCGGACCCGGCCATGATGGCCATGCGCTGACCCTTTCCCATGGTGAGCATGCCGTTGATGGCCTTGATGCCGAGGTCCAGAGGCGCATCGATGCGCCTTTTCTTCAAGGGGTTGAAGGGGTTTCCGTACAGCTTCATTTCCGTGTCCAGGACCAGCGGACCCTTCCCGTCCAGGGGCTCGCCCATGCCGTCGATGACGCGACCCAGCATGTCGTTGCCGACCTTGACCGTGGGCTGGGATCTCCTGGCGATGATCACGCTGCCGGGGCCGATACCGCTCAGGTCGCCCAGGGGCATGAGCAGGACCCTCTTGTCCCGGAAGCCGACGACCTCGGCCATGATGGAGTCTTTCCTGGATCGTGAATAGATCTCGCACATGCCGCCCATGGCGCTGCCCGGGCCATGCCCCTCCACCACGAGGCCCACGATGTTGGTCACCTTGCCCCGGACCTGGACAGGGTCCAGTCCGCGCAGCTCCAGGATGTGCCGTTTCAGGTCCGTCATTTTTCCAGGAGCACCTCTTTCATGTGGTCTATCTGGGCCCGTATGCTCGCGTCGATCTCGCCGAACTCGGTGTCCACGATGACGCCGCCCCTGTCGAGGGTGCTGTCCTCGACGAAATGGAGAGCGCCCCTGCCCGTGAGGTTCTTCGCGATGATGCGCTCGATGTCGCGGATGTACTCGAAATCAGACGGGTGCAGCCGTATGCGGATCTCCTCGGTCTCGGTCATGTGGTGGCACGCCTGCCTGATGGTATCGAGCACGATGTCCGGGGAGAGCTGGATCTCCCGGTGAATGATCCGCTCGGCCATGAGGAACAGGATCTCCATGATCTGGTCCTGGTGCTTTTCCACGATGAGCTGCCTGATCTTCGTGAGTTCGTCGACGGCCCTGGCCAGCGTATCGATGAGCGGCTCGATCTTCTTGACGGCCATCTTCTGGCCCTGGGCCTGGCCCTGCTCCAGACCCTTGCGGTAGGCCTCCATCTCGATGGCCTCCTTCTCTGCGCGGGCCTTTCTCAGGATGGCCTCGGCCTGGGCCTGTGCCTCCTTGAGGCTCCCCTTGCCCTGCATCTCCTCGACGCGGTAGGGTGTGATGGAGCAGTCCCGCGGGTCGTCGCCGCGGATGATCTTAGACGAGGACATCCTCTCCACCCTTTCCGCCGATCACGATCTTGCCGGCGGCCTCGAGCTTGCGTGCCACGCGCACGATGTTCTGCTGTGCGTTCTCCACGTCCGAGAGCTTCACCGGTCCCATGGTCTCCATGTCCTCGAGGAGCATCTCGGATGCGCGTGAGGACATGTTCTTGAGGATGTGGTTCTTGAGCGTCTCGCTCGAGGTCTTCAGGGCCAGCGAGAGGTCCTCGTTGGTGATCTCCTTGAGGATGGTCTGGATGCCGCGGTTGTCGATGTTGATCAGGTCCTCGAAGACGAACATCTTCTGGCGGATGGTTTCCGCCAGGTCGGCGTCGATCTCCTCCAGCGAGGCGAAGATGTTGTTCTCGGTATTGTGGTCGAGCTGGTTCATGATCTCGGCAACGGTCTCGACGCCGCCGAGTTTCTTGCTCTCCACGCTGCCCATCGCCTCGATCTCCTTCTTGAGCACCTCGTCCACGTCCTCTATGACCCCGGAGGGGACCATGCCGAGGTTCGCGATGCGGAAGACGATCTCGTGCTGGAGCTTTTCAGGCATCTCCTTGATGATCTGGGCGACCTTCTGGTGGTCGAGGTGGGCCAGCACCAGGGCGATGGTCTGGGGGTGCTCGCCCTTGAGGTAGTCCACCAGGATGGACGGGTCGATGGAACGCAGCGACGAGAAGGCCGCCGTGTCCATGGCCAGGGAGATGGAGTCCAGGATAGGTTTGGCCTTGTCCTGGCCCAAGGCCGACACGAGGGCATCGCGCAGGTAGGTGATGCCCTTGCCGGTGACGCCGCTCACCTCGCCGGAGAGCTGCTCGAATTCGTCCATGATGGTGCGGACCGTGTCCACCGGGATGGTCACGTCCTCGAGGGCTGCCATGCGCCTGCCGAGCAGCATCATTTCGTGCTCGGTGAGGCCCTTGAAAATGGCCTGGGTGAAGTCGTCTCCCATTGCCATGAGAAAGATCGCGGCCTTCTGCGGGCCGTCAACCCTCTTGAGTTTTCCCATCATGCATTCTCCTGCAGCCAGGATTTCACCACCGCCGTGGCGGTGTTCATGTCATTCTTCGTGATGTGCTCGATGGTCTTGCGCTTTCCCTGGACCGCGCGCTTCATCTCGTCGCTCTTGGCCACCGCCTCGATCTGGGGCAGGTCATCGCCGCCCTCCAGGAGTTCGCGCTCCTCCGGTGTGCCCCGGTCACGGGCGTGGACGCGTTCCACCACCCTCACCGATTTGGTGAGCCAGGTGAGCAGGGGCCTGATGACCAGGAGGAGGACCAGGATGACCAGGAGGAAGAAGAGCGCGTATTTCACGAGGGTCATGATCAGTTCCTTGTTCTTCTCCTTGGCCGAGATGGCCGCCAGGTCGGTGTCGTCCTGGGCGAACGGCATGCAGGACACGGAGATCAGGTCTTCGCGGTCGATGTCGAAGCCCACGGCATTCTTCACCGCGTTCTCGATCTCCTTGAGTTCGGATGCCTGCCGGGCCACGAACATCTTGTTCCCCTCCTGGTCGGTCTTATAGGTCCCGTCCACCACCACGGAGACGGTCAGTTTTTTGACGCTGCCAGGTGACTGGATGTGCTCCGTCTGGTTCCTGCCGATCTCGTAATTGCGGACGATGCTGCCGTTTCCCCTGCCGCCGGCTGCGGGAACCGCTTCGGCCCCCCCCCTGCCGGTAGGGAGGTTGGATGTCGTGCCGGCAGCGCCCTGGGTCTCGCCGTCGATCCTGGCGTACTGGTCCTTCAGCTCCTCCGAGCGGATGACGTGGACCTCGGGGTCGTACATGTCCTGCACGCTCTTGACCATATCCATGTTCACGTCCGCGCTCACCTTGACCACCGCCGCGTTCGGCCCCACGATCCTTTCCAGCAGGTCCTGGGCCCTCTCCTGGAGCTGGGTCTCGACGGCCCGCTTGAACTCGAGGCGATCGCTTGCCATGATGACGGAATCGCTGTTTTTCTTGCCCTCGTAGAGGACCCGACCCTTGATGTCCACGATGCTGATGTTCTCGGGGTCCAGCCCCCGGATGCTCTTTTCCACGAGATACACGATGCCCTGGACCTTGGAAGGCCCCATCAGCATGCCCGGCCTGGTCTTGATGACGATGGAGGCCTTGGCGGGTTTCTCGTCCTCGATGAAGATGCTTTCCTTGGGCATGGCGATGTGGACCCTGGCGAAGTCGACCTCTTCCAGCGACATGATGGTGTTGGCCAGCTCGTTCTGGAGTGCCCTCTGGTAGTTTATCTTCTGCACGAACTCCGAGGTGGAGAAGTCGCTCTCATCGAAGAGGGCGAACCCCTTGCCGACGCCGCCCTTGGGGATGCCCTGCGCGGCCAGTGTCAGGCGTGTCTCGTAGACGCTCTTCTCCGGGATCATGATGGCCGTGCCGCCCTTGGCGAGCCGGTAGGATATGCGTCCGTCCTTGAGGTGCTGCACGACCAGGGATGCATCCTGCTCGTTCAGGTCCGTGAACAGGTACTGGTACTTCGGTGCGGTGGCCCACATGAGACCGACCACGACGACCGCCACGGCCATGGCGCTCACGGCCAGGAGGCCGAACCGCTGGGTCATGCTCATGGCCATGAACTTTGCCGGGAGCTGGGAGAGGGTTTTCATCATGGCTAACTCAACCTCTTGAGCTCATTGAACCCTTCGATGAGCTTGTTGGTCATGTTCACCATGAGCCGCAGGGTGATGTCAGCCTTCTGCATGGCGATCATGGCCTCATGGATGGTGGGTGCCTTTCCCGAGGAGAGGTCGGATGCGGCCCGCTCCGATTCCCTGACCACCGTGTTGGCGGAGTCGATGGCCTCTTTGAGGGTATCCACGAAATCGAGGTCCCTTGCCTTGTCCTTTACCCCGGATGGGCTCAGGGGTCCCGTCAGGTTGAAATCAGGCTTGTCGATGCGCATGGTTACCTCCCGATCTGCAGGGCCTTGAGCGCCATGTCCTTCTGGGACTTCACGGCGATGGTGTTGGCCTCGAAGGCCCGCGTTGCGTTCATCATGTTCACCATCTCCTCCATGAGGTTCACGTTGGGCATGGTGACGTAGCCCTGATCGTCTGCATCCGGATTGCCGGGGTCATAGATCCGCTCGCCGGGCGTGGGATCGGTGGTGATCGCCTCCACGTCGACGCTGGAGAGATGCTCTTCGAAGGACCGCTCCCTCAGGATGACGTCACGGCGCTGGTAGGGCCCGCCGTCTTCTGTCCGCGTCGTGCGGCCGTTGGCAATGTTGCTGGATATGACGTTCATCATGGTCCGCTGGGCCCGCAGCCCGCTTGCACTGATGTCCATGGCGGTGAAAAGGTCCATTACCTGATCCCTCCTATGACGTTCCTCAGTTCGTCGAGCTTCCTCGTGATGATCTCGGCAGACGCGCTGTACAGGAGCTGGTTCTGGCTGAGCTTCATCATCTCCCGGTCGATGTCCACGGTATTGGCGTCGTTGCCGATGCGGGAGAAGGGATCGTCGACGGTCCTGTACAGGGGCTGACCCGGTGACTTCCCCAGGTGGCCGGGGTCGGTGGCCGTCAGCTTCAGCCTCGACTCCAGCTCTTTCTCGAACAGGGCCTCCCTGGACCTGTACCCGGGGGTGTCAACGTTGGCGATGTTGCCCGAGATGACCTGCTGGCGATAGGTCCGATAGGTCATATGCTCCGCGGCTTCCGGGATTATCGTGCCGAAGATGTCGCCCATGTGTTCCCTCCTCGCTCTCAGTGAAGCAATTGTCGTACCAGGGGCCCAGGACCGTCCAGGAGCTAGGAAAATTCAGGATCGGCGCAGTCCGCACCGGCGGGCGGATCGTCAGAAAATTGACCGGCCCGGGTATACTCGTTGAGCTTGTTCCTCAGGGTGCGGATGCTGATGCCGAGCAGGGTCGCCGCCTTGGTCCTGTTGCCGTCGACCTTCTGCAAGGTGGAGAAAATGAGGCGTTTTTCCATTTCGTGGATGGTTGTCCCCGGGCCGGGCAGGGCGCCGGCATGTTCCGGTGCGGAGCTCTCCGTCATGACATGGGCCGAAGAGATGGTGTCGCCCTCGGTGAGGATCATGGCGCGTTCGATGACGTTTTCCATCTCCCTGACATTGCCCGGCCACGGGTACCTGAGAAGGGCATCTTTTGCCCCCGGGCTGAGAACTTTTTCCTGCATCCCCTCGCGGGCTGCGATCTTTCTGATGAAGTGGGCCGCCAGGGGGAGGATGTCCTCCCCTCGATCCCGCAGGGGCGGTACCATGATGGGGATGACGTTCAGGCGGAAGAAGAGGTCGTTCCTGAACCGTCCGGCCCGTATCTCCTCTTCGATGGTTCTGTTCGTGGTGGAGATGACCCGGAAGTCCACCCTGATGGGGGCCTTGCCCCCGACACGGTCGATCTGCCTCTCCTGGAGGACCCGCAGCAGCTTCGCCTGGAGCCCGAACCCGATCTCGGTCACCTCGTCGAGCAGGATGGTACCGCCGTCGGCCTGCTCGAACCTGCCGACCCTCGTGGCATACGCCCCGGTGAACGCACCCTTCTCGTAGCCGAAGAGTTCGCTTTCCAGCAGCGTCTCCGGTATGGCGGCGAGATTGATGCCCACGTAGGGCCCGCCTTTTCTCTTGCTCAGTGCATGGATGGTCCGGGCAATGACTTCCTTGCCTGTGCCCGATTCCCCCATGATGAGAACGGGTGCCTGGGTGGGCGCCACCTTGCGCACGATGTCCATGATGCGGGCCATCGACGGGTCCGCCACCACAAAGGGCGCCCCGTCGTCAGTGGCCCTGACTTCCCCGGGCGCATTGAGCACCTCGATGACCCGGATGATTTCCTCGGCTCTGAACGGTTTCTTCAGGTAGTGCGAGGCCCCGGCCCTGAGACACGCCGTGCCGTCCGACGTCCCGATGCCGATGATCTCGATGGAGTCGTAGACCTGTTTGGTGCCTTCCATCACGTCGACGAATTCATCTGATATGATGGCGATGCAGTGCGTCTTCGGGTTGATGGCCTCGAGGAACTTGTCCTTGCTGGTGAAGGGACTGGGCGACGCCCCCGTTTCCGCTATGAGCTCGGCGAGCAGGGTTACGGTTTCCTTGTCCGTGTCCAGTATGGCGATGCCCATGTGCCCCGCTACCTCCCGCCGTGCTGCTTCGTGGCCTCGTAGCCGTCGAGATCCCCGATGAGCGCCATCTCGTCGGAGGTTACCCGGGCTGCGGAGACCAGGACAGGATCCTTGCTTAGGCGCATGATATTGGTGAGAAGTTCCCTGGCCCTTGAGGCATCCCCCTGGACATGGGCGATTCCCGCGAGATAGTACATGGCCCAGTGCACATGCGATGACCGGGGGTATGCATCCAGCAGGGCCTGGTAGAGCGAGGAAGCCCTGGCAAGGGAAGCGGCCTTCCTCAGCTGGCCGGCCCTCTTGTACAGAGCCTCTTCGATGATCGGGGAAACCCGTTCCGGGTGGAACGCTATGATGCGGTCGAGCGCCTCCTCTTCCTTCAGGGGCGTTCCCAGCCTCCGGTACGCGTCTGCCAGATAGGACAGGGAGTGCAGAGCCAGAGGGCCTCCCTCGGCGGCCGAGGCCTCGAGGTGCGGCAGTGCGGCTGAGAGACTGCCGAGCCGGTAGAGCACCTCGCCTCGCCGTTCACGCATGATCCGGGCATCCTTTCCGTCGGGGTAGGTACTCAGGTATATGGTGTTCCAGATGAGGGCCTCCTGAAACTTATTCCGCTTGATGTCGATGGTGAAGAGCAGGGAGAAGGCCTGTTCCTTGTAGATGGAATCACCCCTGGTGGAGAGTTCCAGCATGGTGCGTGCCTCTTCGGTCTGGCCGAGGCGGTTCAGTGCATCCCCGATGATGAACAGGGTGGCGCTGTCCTGCAGCTCCTTTATGAAGCTGCCCCTGTAGCGCGTGTAGATCTCGTAGATCTGGTCGTAGCGTGAATCGCGGTACAGGACACGGGTTCTCTCGACGATGCCCCGGATCGCCTCCACCTGGGTGTAGTGGTGGATCGTGTCCCCCTTCTTCGTATTCCTCCAGACCTCGTGGTACGTTGCGAGCGCCTTCTCCCAGTCACCGTGCTTGGCATAGGCCTGGGCGATCCTCACCTTCACCAGGGAGGCGAGGGCCTTGTCCTTGAGTTCCGCGGACGTCTTCAGTGTCTGGTAGATGTCCATGACCTCGTTGAAGGCACGATCGGAGAGTCTCCCCCGTTCGTCTGTGTTCTTCTCGATGATGATGCGGGCTGTCTTGAGCTTCGCTATGGCCAGGCCGTCGCCCTCGGGGACCAGGTTCTCGGCCTGGGAGAACACCACGATGGCCCTGTCCTTTTCCCCTGTCTGGTAGAGGCTGTCGCCCAGCATGAGGAGGTATTTCTGCCTGTCACGGCCTCCGGCGAGATTCAGTGCCAGGGTCAGGTAATCTTTGGCCCGGGAGAAATCGTTCATCCTGAACGCCGCATCGCCCATGCGTGCGTAGATGCCGGGGTCTGTCCGGGGATAGTCAGGGTCCGAGGAGAGGGCCTGCCGGTACAGGTCCAGGGCCTTGGCGTGATCGTTCAGGCCCAGGTAGGTATCGGCCAGGACCGCCGAGTACAGCGGCTTGAGCCTTTCCGGGAGTCCTTGTGCACCGAGGGCGATGACGAGTCGCCTGCCTGCGGCGTAGGCGTCCTGGTAGGACCCGCCGCGATTCAGGACATCCATCTCCCGGATCGACGCCTCTGCCCTGACGTCGTCGTTCTCGGAATTCCTGAGGCGGGAGAGCGACGCACCGGCCTCACTGGGGAGACCTGCACGGATGAGCATGGAACAGTGTTCCAGCATGACCCGGTCCCGCCGGGGCCCTTCGGGGAGTTCCTGGATGGCCCTGCTCATGAGGGAGAGCGAGGCGTTCGACCTTTCGCCCATCCTGTACGGGAAGGCAAGCGACCAGTAGGATCGCGCAAGGATGATCGCCTCCTCGTCAGACAGCGACGATATGTGCGGCTCGAGCATCCGTATGACCGCAGCGCTGTTCCCTGCGTCGAAGAGACTCTGTGCGGAGGATCCTCTCGTCTGCGGGGAAACGTCTCCGGAGGCGCTCATCTCGAAGATGACCCTGGTTCCGTCACGCTCGACCTTCGCCCTGTTCATCGTATAGTGTTTGTTTACGGACATGATCAGGGTGGTGCCGCTGGCCATCTTCATGAGATTGACGGAGGTCAGCTGCGGGATTCCTTCGAGGAGGCGGCCCAGATCCGTGCAGGAGATCTCCGCAGGGAAGTGGACGAACACCCTGCCTTTCCCGGCCGTGCGGACGTCGACAGGGGTCCCTTCATCGAGGACCATGACGACGCTGCTGCGCGATGTGCCGGGAATCATGTCGAAGCGTCTTACGGGACAGGTGTGTTCCTGCCCCTCCTGCCTCTTCATGGAGATATCGACGACCAGCCGGGCAGGGAGCTGCTTGAACGACGATGTGTAGGTGAAGGGGTGTTTCATGGTGATGGTGGCCCTGGTGCCGTCGAAGGCGAGGTGATCGATCAGGAAGAGGTCCTCCATTGTCTGCGGTTCGGCCACAGTGTGGGGAAAATTGACGATCAGCGTCTGGTTTTGTTCCACCAGATCCGGGCTCATCGCCTCACCTGACTTCAGATGGAACACGATCCTGGTCGTGTTCCCGGAGCTCCCCACCACGATGTCTCCCGCAGGCGCCGCGCCCGCAGCGACAAGGACTATGCACATGACCTGCAGGGCACAACGCAGGGCATGCTTCAGGGTGATCGGTATGGCGCTGTTGTATTTCACCGCAGCATGGAAATACAACTTCCATGCCACATTGAGATGGAGGGGTGGGCGGTGCCCCGTGTACCCTAGACCGGGTTCGGTTCGCCGGGTTTTTCGAGCCTCTGCTTCTTGATCTTTTCCACCAGGGTCGTCCGGTTCACGTGGAGGAGCTTGGCCGCCCTGTTCTTGACCCAGTTGCTCTTGTTCAGGGCCTGGATGATGATGCTCCGTTCGAACTCGTACACCGCGGTGGACAGGTCTATGCCCGTCTCGGGCAGATCGATGGACGGCACGGCCGAAAGCGGGGACATCGAGCCCGAAAGGATCTTCTCGGGGAGCTCCTCCATCTCGATGACGGGAGAGTCGCACAGCACGACCATGCGCTCCACCAGGTTCTCCAGCTCCCGGACATTGCCCGGCCAGCGGTAGCGCATGAGGGTCGAGAGGGCCTTCTTGCTGAAGTCCGTCTTTTTCGGAGATTTCCCGTTTCCGTACTTCGAGAGGAAATGCTTGACGAGGAGCGGGATGTCCTCGATCCTCTCACGCAGCGGAGGGAGGTGTACGGGGATGACATTGAGCCGGTAGTAGAGGTCTTCACGGAACCTTCCCTCCGCGACTTCCTCCTCGAGGATCCTGTTGGTCGCCGCAATGATCCTGACATCGGCCCTGATGGATTTGACCCCGCCGACTCGTTCGAACTCACGCTCCTGAATGACCCGGAGCAGCTTGACCTGGAGGTTGGGGCTCATCTCGGAGATCTCGTCGAGGAAGATGCTGCCGCCGCCCGCGAGCTCGAATCTGCCGATCCTCGTCCTGAATGCCCCGGTGAAGGCTCCCTTCTCGTGCCCGAAGAGCTCGCTTTCAAGCAGCTCCTCCGGGATGGCCCCGCAATTGACCGGGACAAAGGGGTTCGCGGCCCTGGAGGAGTTGAAATGCAGCGCACGCGCGACGAGCTCCTTGCCGGTCCCTGATTCGCCGAGGATGAGCACCGTGGAGTCCGTCGAGGCCACCTTGTCGATGAGGCCGAACACCTTCTGCATCTTCTCCGAGGTGCCGACGATGTTCTCGAACTTGTACCTGGCCTTGAGCTGCTGCTTGAGGTAGGTGTTCTCCTCCTGCAGGGCGAGGTGGTCCAGCGCCTTCTTCACCACGACCTTGATCTCGTCGGCCTTGAACGGCTTGGTGATGTAGTCGAAGGCCCCGAGTTTCATGGCGTCGACCGCTGTCTTGACCGATCCGTAACCGGTATAGAGGATGCCGATGGTGTTCAGCTTGTTCTCTATGATGTAGTGTATGACGCCGAGCCCGTCTATCTCGGGCATCTGAAGGTCTGTGAGGACGACGTGAAACGGTTCCTGCGAAAGCCGTGCAACGGCATCCTTTCCGTTGGCTGCACCGGCGACGCTGTAGCCCTCATCGGAGAGGATTTCAGAGAGGTATTCCCTGTTGGGGGCTTCGTCGTCTACTATGAGTATGGAATGGTTTCCCATAACGGTTGAAGGTGTTATAGCGCATCATTGCAGATGCGTCAATATATAGACGCTCTCGTGGGGAGAAAGATTCCTGCACGGCGTCGGGCATGTATTACTGCTCTTTGCCGTTCACCTGGTCTCTCATGTCTTTGCCGGACTTGAAGAAGGGCAGGGTTTTCGACTTGACCTGGATCTTCTCGCCGCTCTTGGGGTTCCGTCCGATGTAGGGCTTGTAGTCCCTCATGACGAAGCTGCCGAATCCCCTGATCTCGACGCGGCGTTTGTTCTTCATGGCAATGATCATGGAATTGAGGATGGAATTCACCAGGGCTTCGGCCTTCTTGGGGTGGAGGGCCATGCGCATGGAGAGTTCTTCGATCAATTCTGATTTGTTCATGCATATCCTCCTGATATGAACTGGTTACAGATAAGAATATAAAGTGAAACAGGCAAATGTCAAGTTTTATTATTGTTTTTTAACACCTTGTGGAGCGATCCGAGCTCCGAGGGGCTCAGCTCGCGGATCTCGCCCGGTGACAGGCCTTTCAGCACCAGGGGGCCGACGCTGATGCGCTTGATGGACAGGACCCTCAGGTCGACGGAAGCGGCCATGCGTTTGATCTGATTCTTGAGCCCCTGCACCAGGGTGATGCGGAGGGTGGAACCCCCGGGACCGCTGCGCACGGTCACGATCCGTGCGGGGAGCGTCTTCTTCCCGTCGAGCACGACACCCCCGGCCATGCGTGATATGGCCTCCTTTGTCGGAGCCGGCGTCACCCTCACGAGATAGGTCTTGGGGACCTTGAACGAAGGGTGGTGGAGCGCATGCGCCAAATCCCCGTCATTGGTGAGGATGAGGAGTCCCTCCGCGTCAAAATCCAGTCTGCCCACGGGGAATACGCCCAGGAACCGCTTCGGGATCAAGTCCCTGACACAAGGCCTGTCCTCGGGGTCGTTCAGGGTGGTCAGTACGTTCCTGGGCTTGTAGAGCGCCAGGACATGAATCTCCTGCTTCGACAGGGGCCTGCCGTCGAGGGTTACCTCGTCGATGTCAGGGTCGATGGAATCGCCGACGCGGGCTTTATGACCATTGATCTTCACGCGGCCGGCCGTAATGAGTTCGTCCGCCCTTCTCCTCGACACGGCCCCGCTCGACGCGATGAACCTGTTGATACGCACCGTAGCCATATGCGGTGATCTCACGGCGCAAAAGGGACGCCCATTCAGTCAGGGGTCTTGTTCAGGCGAGTCCTGCAGACATCGCATTGTTCGCTGCTGTAGGGATCGCTGTCATGGTAGATGACCATGCTCACCTCGTCGGTCAGGCCGTGGCGATGCGTGCAGCTCGTGCAGAACAGACGGCCGATGGTGTCGAGATAACCGATGACGGGCTTGCTCGTGTCTCCTTCGAGGGCGGTGTCGTGCTTGTATTCGCTGATGATCCCGAGGGACCCGCACGAGGGACACTGATACCCTGATGCCGCATCGAAGAATCTCGTGCCGCACCGGCTGTTCGCACAGTAGTACCTGGAGACCCTCCTTCTGTTCTTGTCCATGAGGGAATGGATGATCTCGGTGTATATGTTCCCTGCAGAGTTCTGACTCGGTCCTCTGCCGTGCAGCCGGTCGTCCCTCGTCTTGTCGGCGGTGAGGAGCCCCGCCTCGTTATCGGCTCGAGAGTGCTTTTTCATGTCCGCTCCCTTCTGTACCGGCACCGCGTGCAAGCGATGAACCGTTCTGAGCATTGTGTAGTGACGGGGAGGCTCTATTTCAACACAAGGGATCGATCACACCCGAACACGTTCCCTGTCCTTCCTCACACTATGCAAGGAACGTTCCTGCCCAGGGCTATGCCGGCCAGGTCGATGACGGTGTCATAGGCCATGACCTCGAGACCCTTCCTCCATGCCTTCCGGAGCCCGTTCGCGTAGGCCGGGTCGATATGGGCCGAAGGGGTGAGGGACCGTGCATCCATCCGCTGGATGATGAAGAGCATGACACCCCTGTATCCTTTTCGACACATGAGCTCCAGTTCCCGGACATGCTTCAACCCCCTCTCGGTCACCGCATCGGGGAACATGGCCGTGCCGTCCTCCACCAGGGTCGAGCTCTTGACCTCCACGAGACAGGGGGGGCGGTGCTCTCCGGTCAGGAGGAGATCGATGCGGGAGCGGTCGCTGGTGCGCACCTCCTGCCTGATAGAGGTGTAGCCCGACAGTTCCGGCAGGAGGCCTCTTTCGATGGCTGACCTGGCTATCTGGTTGGCCCTCATCGTGTTGACCACCACCGGCGACCCGGGCATCTCTATCATTTCCCAGGTATACGGGAATTTCCTGCCGGGTCTGTCCGAAGTCGACAGGTGCACGGGCCGTCCGGGTTCGGAACAGGACAGCATCCGTCCCGAGTTGGGGCAGTGGGCCGTGACAGCGGCGCCGTCATCGAGCATGACATCTGCCATGAATCGCTTGTATCGTCTGAGCAGGGTGCCCCTGGTCAGCGGGGGCCAGGATACGAGGAGTTCGTTCATGGCTCATTGGTACCAGCGATGGTCACCGGTGTGCAAGCCATTCAGGACGTGGGGCGCATTGCTCATGGAACCGGTGGCACGGCGAACGTTTTGACACCTCGACCCCCGTAAGGTATAAGGCCTGTGCAATGGACCAGATGAACCAGATCGTCAGTCAGATCGCACTCCTCGTCGTACCTGTGCTGTTCTCGATCACGGTCCACGAGGTGTGCCACGGCTACGCCGCCTACCTCTTCGGCGACCCGACGGCCAAGATGGCGGGCAGGCTCACCTTCAATCCCGTCAAGCACATCGACCCTGTCGGCATGCTCGTGCTCTTCGTCACCCGGATGATCGGCTGGGCCAAACCCGTGCCCGTGGACCCGAGGTACTTCAAGCGGCCCCGCCAGGACATGGTGTGGGTTTCGCTGGCAGGCCCCGCGTCGAACCTCGTGCTGGCAGCCGTCACCGCCCTGGTCCTGAAGATCGTCGGTCCTGCCCTGGCATCGACGGTTCTCTATCCCCTGGTCATCATGCTGCAGATGATGGTGATGATCAACATAGGCCTGGCAATCTTCAACCTTATCCCCATACACCCGCTGGACGGCAGCCACATCATGGAGGGAGTGCTCCCCGCCAGGCTCGCACATTCCTATTCGAAGCTCCAGCCCTATGGGTTCATCATCCTGCTGCTGCTTATCTTCACCCGGGTCGTCGATTTCGTCATATTCCCGATCATCCACGGGATCGCATACGTTCTTCTGCGCTAGAAGAGGAGAGACATGGACAAGAAACGCATCGTTTCCGGCATCAGACCAACAGGCGACCTCCACATCGGGCATTACCTCGGTGTGCTGAAGAACTGGGTGAGCCTCCAGGACGAATACCAGTGCTTCTATTTCGCGGCCGACTGGCACGCCCTGACCAGCGAGTACAAGGACCCGTCCGTCATCGCGCAGAGTTCCCGCGACATGGTGACCGTCTGGCTGAGCGTGGGCATCGATCCTGACAGGTCGGTCCTGTTCAGGCAGTCTGACGTGAAGGAACACGCGGAGCTGTTCACGCTCCTGTCCATGATCACCCCGATCCCGTGGCTCGAAAGGAACCCGACCTACAAGGAGATGAAGGAGGAACTCAAGGAGAAGGACCTGAGCACCTTCGGTTTCCTCGGATACCCCGTCCTTCAGGCTGCGGACATCGTCATCTATCACGCGGACCGGGTCCCCATCGGCGAGGATCAGCTCCCCCACCTCGAGCTGACCCGTGAGATCGTGCGCCGTTTCAACTACCTCTACGGGGCACAGACCCTCAGAGAGCCCAAGGAGATCCTCACCGAAGCCCCACGGGTGCCGGGACTCGACGGCAGGAAGATGTCCAAGTCGTACGGCAATGCCATCTTCATAGAAGAAACCGAGGCGAGCCTGAAGCCCAAGGTGATGCAGATGCTCACCGATGTGAAGCGCATGCGCAGGAGCGATCCGGGAGAACCCAACGACTGCAACCTCTTCCCCTTCCACGATTTCTTCACGGACGAGGCGACCCGCGAAGAGATACAGGCCGGCTGCAGGAGCGCGCAGTGGGGGTGCGTGGACTGCAAGAAGGTCCTCCTCAAGAACCTGGTTGCCGAATTTTCTCCGGTATGGGAAAAGATCGCGTATTACAAGGGCCACATGACCCTGGTGAATGACATTCTCAAGGCGGGCCGTCAGAGGGCGACCCTCGAATCAGAGCTCACCATGGCCCGGGTCAGGGAGGCCATGAAGCTCGCGTATCACGACTGAGGCGATGATGGAGCATTGCGCACCCCTAAGGGCCACGGACATGGATTTCGTGCTCCACCTGCCCATGTTCGAGGGGCCGCTGGACCTGCTGCTGTACCTCATCGAGAAGAACCGGTTCACCCTGTACGACCTGGAGGTGTGCCCCATCATCGACCAGTACCTTTCCTACATCGAACGGGTGCGCCTGCTCGACATCTCCCTGGCCGGAGAGTTCCTCGACATGGCCTCCTACCTCATCTGGCTCAAGTCGCGCATCCTGCTGCCTGAGGCTTTCGCCCCCGCGGGAGAGGAGGGGAAGAATCCCGTCGAAGAGCTCAGGGACATGCTCCTTGCGTACCACTCCATCAAGGCCGCCTCCCGCGATCTCGGCATGAGGCCGGTGCTCTACTGGGACACCTTCCCGAGGGGGGATGTCCAGGAGGAGCGGGAGGTCTCGCACAGCACCCTGGGGCCTCTGCTGGAGGCCATCGCCGCCATCCGGGTCAGGACCAGACAGCTGGTCATGAACATCGCCCCCATGCGGTTCAGCATCCAGGAGATCATGTCCCGCATCCACGCGCTGTTCGCCGGCCGGAAGAGGATCGCCCTGAGAGAGGCGGCCCCGAGCGGAGAGAAGACCGAGCTCATCGGGGCCTTCATGGCGGCCCTGGAGATGTCGCGGCTCAGCATCGTGAAGCTCGTCCAGAGGGGTCTGTTCTCCGCCATCTATCTGCTCAAGAGGGCCGAGCGAACATGAGGATCTTCGGGCTACGGACAGAGGTTCTTCGACCATGACGAACAGGGAGATCATCGAGGCGCTCATCTTCTCTTCCAGCGGGGCCGCGGCCCTCAAGGACATCATGAGGATCCTTCCCGGCATGTCGCCCGAAGAGATCGCTCGATGCGTCGAGGAACTCAACGGCATCTACGAGGCATCCAACCGGAGCTTCAGGATTCACCGGGCGGGCAGCGGGTACCTGTTCGCGACCCGGCCGGAGTACGCACCCTCCATCCGCCAGCTGGTGAGCCCGGTGAAGCTCACCGGTGCCGCCCTGGAGGTCCTCGCGGTGGTCGCCTACAAGGGGCCCTGTTCAAAACAGACCATCGACGGTATCCGGGGCGTGGATTCGACCTCGAGCATCAAGCAGCTCATCCGGCATCAACTCATCGACGTCAAACCCGGAAAACCGATGCTCTACACCACCTCCGAGAGGTTCCTCGAGGTGTTCGGACTGACCTCCCTGTCCGAGCTCCCGGACATTGCCCAGTTCGAGGAGGCCTTCGGCATGCCCGAGATCTCCGCCGAGGAGCCCCGGACATGAAGGGATGTTCGGTGGGCAGGACTATTCCGCCGGTTTCCGTATATTCAGGAAGAGGTTGACTCCCTCGGGTTCTTTCTCCACCACCAGGCCGGGGTTTCCCGGCAGGCCCGAGGCAAGGCGTTTCAACTCGTCCTCGCTCCGATGGATCAGGAACCACTCGGCCCCGTACTCCATGATGAACCGCTGAGGGTTGTAGGTACCGAAGTTGCCGATGGTCAGCAGGCCCCCCGGCTTCAGGAAGCTGTAGAGCTTGTGGACGAGGCGGTTGGAAGCCCGGTCCGAGAGGTAATCGAAGAGCCCCGCCGTGTAGACGATATCGGCCCCGAGATAGAGATTCCTGCCGGTGTTCTTTTCCACGATGAGCCGCTTGATGTTGTCCTGCTCGAAGTACACCTTGATCCTCGGGTTGCCCTCTACGAGCGGTTCTATCCGGGAGCGGGCGTCGTCGAGGGCCAGGCTGTCCTGGTCCATGGCAATGAAATCAATGGAGAACGGCAGCTCTTTCCCATCGAACCCCTTGATCAGGTCAGCGAACTCATGGGCCGGCCCGCATGCGACGCTCATGAGCTTGAGCTCATTCCCCCCGGCGTTGTTCGTGAGGAGATCGCGGAGTTTCCTGTACAGGTACGACCTGCGGTTCCTGACGGCCCGGGCCGCCGTTCCCTCGCAGTCGACCTTGTTCAGCACCTGGGCGAACAGCGTCCCGCCCTCGAAGGAGTTGCGGTAGATGATGTTCATCATCTCGAAATCGCCCGCATACCCCAGGGGCTTGGCGATGCTCCTGTGGAACAGGGCGGACCTGGACAGGTATTCATTCAGTCGCTTCTGGAAGAACTCCCGGTGGATGAAATGCTGCTTGGAATCGGTGAAACGGCTGATGATGGTGGTGAAGTGGTCATAGTAGCGGTTGAGCTCGTCGAAGAGCGCGTCGAAGGCGAGCTCCCGCAGGGTCTCCAGCATGGCGTCCTGGATGCCTTCATCCTCCCTCCTGATGTTCTTGAGGTCATCGTCCAGCCGCCTCATGAAACCGTCCATGATGAACTGGAGGTGCGAGGTCAGATTGACGAACTCGGGATCGAGGTTCTCCTCGATGGCCATGGTCTGGACAAAGTCGAGGAAGTCGTTCTGCAGCTTGTTGATCTTGTCCGCCCGTACCACGGAGTAGACGTCCATGGGCTGGTCATTGTACGAGCAGCCGATACAGGAGACGATCAAACCTTCCTTTTCCTCGTCTTCGATATGGATGACCGTGGCGCTTGCGGCATGGACCTCCTGCGAGAACGAGTAGAAACGCAGATCGCTGATGATGTCGCCGATGTGCAGGAGCAGACTGCCGTCTTCGAGATAGAACGACAGGCCTGTCCGTGAATAGTCCTTGACCCGGCAGGTATGCTCGTTCTTCTGGAAGTCGTTGAAGCGGACGACCTTCTCGGAATCACATGCCCCAACCGAATATCTCAGGTCACGCTTGAGCCGCACTCACCTCTCCTTTTGACGACGTTGGAACAGCAGTCGCTGTGTTCCGATACCTTTATTACGGCATGTGCGGAAAAAAACTTTATTTTTGCGTTCAGACGCAGGGAGGAACTCCGGCGTGCTACTCCTGGGCGCATTCGCTCATGTCCCCGCCGAGCTTCTCGAGGGCGTGAGGCAGGGCAGGGATGATGGCTTCGAGGCATTCCCTGGCAGCCTTGGGGCTCCCAGGGAGATTGACGATGAGGGTGTGCTTCCTGGCTCCCACCACTGCCCGCGATATCATGGCATGGGGGGTCTTCTTGAGGCTCTCGGCGCGCATCACTTCTTCCATGCCGGGGATACGCCTGTCGACGACCAACAGCGTGGCGTCGGGGGTGACATCCCGGGGGGAGAGCCCTGTGCCGCCGGTGGTGACGATGAGGTCGAGGGCCTTCTCGTCGCACCAGTGTTCGAGACGATGCCTGATGAGGTCGATCTCGTCGGGGATGACCTCCGTGATCTCCACGGATATGCCGATGCCCGTGAGGATCCCTTCGATGACCGGGCCGCTCTTGTCCTCGCGCTGGCCTGATGCACCCTTGTCGCTCAGGGTCAGGACCCCCGCCCGTCTCATCGCTTCACCACCCTGAGCCTGCCTTCGGCCGCCGTCACAATGGGGCGCGGGACGCCCTTGCTCTTGGCCAGCAGGGCGAGGTCACGCTGATTGAGATAGGTGATCTGCGCCATGGCTATGGAGAGCGGGGTCTTGGGGTTGTTCACGAGGGCGAGCCTGACCTGGTAGTTCCTCAGCCAATCCTTGTTCATCCCGATCTCCTTGAGGACATCGTCGTTCACCTGGCGGCTGGAGGCGATGGCCAGGATCTCGCTCTCGGTGATCTTCGGCGAGCTGACCACGGCCAGCTGGACGAGCTTGTTGGAGTCCCGAATGAGGATGGACCTGGCCTCCTTGGGGGCCTTGCGGGCAAGGTCGAGCTTTTCCGAGACCGACATGGTCTGTATCTTCTGGTACAGGCTCCTGATGGAGGCGTCTGACCCGTTATTTTCCATCCCGAGCCGCCCTTGCCTCCTCGATGATCTTGTCCTGGAGGTTGTACGGCACCGGGTCGAGATGCGAGAAGCTCAGGGTGAACGTACCTCTGCCCGACGTGATGGACGTGAGGCTGGCCGCGTAGGTAAGCACCTCGGCCAGGGGAATCTGGGCCTTGAGTTCCTGGTACTTGCCCCGGGCGTTCATGCCCTCGATCTTCGCCCTGCGGCTGTTGAGGTCGCCCATGACATCGCCCATGCACTCTTCGGGCACCGTCACGGCGATGTTCATGATGGGCTCCAGCAGGATGGGTCTGCACTGTTCCATGGCCTTCTTGAAGGCCAGCGAGCCCGCGATCTTGAAGGCCATTTCGGAGGAGTCAACCTCGTGATAGGAGCCGAAATACACGGTGACCTTGATATCCACGACCGGGTTGCCCGTGAGGGGCCCTGTCTGCATGGACTCGATCACGCCCTTTTCGATGGCCGGGATGTACTGCCTGGGGATGACGCCGCCCACGATGGCATTGACGAACTCGAAGCCTGCCCCCCGTTCCAGGGGCTCTATCCTGAGCCAGCAGTCGCCGAACTGGCCGTGGCCGCCGGTCTGCTTCTTGTGTTTGCCCTGTACCTCGGCGCTGGCGGTGATGGTCTCCTTGTAGGGCACCTTGGGGGTCTTCAGGTCCACCTCGACGCCGTACCTCCTCTTGAGTCGGTCCACGGCTATCTCTATGTGGAGCTGGCCGAGGCCCGAAAGGATGAACTCGCCGGTCTGCTCGTCGCGGAAAACCTTCAGGACCGGATCCTCGTCCATGATCTTCTGGAAGGCGGGCATGATCTTCTCGACGTCGGCCTTGGTCTTGGGGCTCACTGCCATGTTCATGATGGGCTCTGGGAAGACCGGGCTCGGCAGGGTGAAGGGGATGGATTCGGACAGGAGCGTGTCGCCGGTCTTGGTCTCCTTGAGCTTGGCGACGGCGAAGATATCCCCGGGCCCCACCAGTTCGAGGGGCTTCTGCGCCTTCCCCTCCAGCATGATGAGCGAGCCTATGCGCTCCTTGATCTCGCTCCTCGCGTTGTAGGCGCTGGAGTCGGGGCTCAGCGTTCCGGAAAGGCACCGGACGATGCTCATGGTCCCGGTGTAGGGATCGCTCATGGTCTTGAACACGTATCCGCAGAACGGCTGGTCTTCCGACGGCTTGTACTCCTTGGTCTCGCCCTTGCTGTTCTTCAGCGCGGGGATGGCCCTCCTGTCGGGGGAGATGAAGGAGGACACCATGAAGTCCAGGAGGGGCTGCACGCCCATGTTCAGCAGTGCGGAACCACAGAAGACCGGGAGGAAGAGGCCCCTGGCCAGGCCTGCGGACAGGGCGCTGTCGAGCTCGGCCTGGGAGAGTTCTCCGCCTTCCAGGTACTTCTCCATGAGTGCGTCGTCGACCTCGGCCAGGTCCTCGATGACCTTGCCGTAGACCTCTTCGAGCTGGTCCTCCATGTCGGCGGGCACCGGGGCTTCCTTGAAGGCCCCCGACCCGTCCTTCTCAAAGAGGAAGGCCTTCTTCTTGAGCACGTCGACCACGCCGGCAAAGCTTTCCTCGGCGCCTATGGGCAGCACCAGGGGCAGCGGCTTCATCTCGAAGACCTCGGTGATGTCCTGGAGAACCTGGTCGAAGTTTGCGCGTTCCCTGTCCATCTTGTTGATGAAGCATGTCCTGGTGACCCCTTCCTCGCCGGCGAGTTTCCAGAGATTTTCTGAATAGGGCTTGATGGAATCGATGGCGTCGATGACGAACAGTGCATTGTCGGCCGACTTCAGGCCCAGGATGGCCTCCGAGGTGAAGTTGTTGTCTCCGGGCGTGTCCAGCATGACGACCCCGTAATTCTTCCACTTGAAGGTATGCAGTGCGCTGAAAATGGATGACTGACGCTTGACCTCTTCGGGCTCGAAGTCCAGAACGGAATTGCCGTCGAGCACCTTGCCCAGGCGTGACGTCGCCTTGGCGTTGAACAGGAATGCCTCGCCGAGGGATGTTTTCCCTGCGCCGGACTGCGACATGATGATGACATCCCTGAGATTCTCAGTTCGATATTTTCTCATCGATCCTCCCCTTAGCCAAATCTAGAAATAAGGCTTTTAGCTGAAAAAAGCACATGAAGTCAAGGAGCGGCTTAAGGGCACCGGGAGCGCTGGTGCCAGTGTTCCCTGGCTTCTTCACAGCCCTTCGACAAGATCCCTCCTCCACTGACCGTTTGCCAACAAGGACGTCCATGGGCTACAATCCCCCCCATGTGGAAAGATGTGCCGGGGCATTCCCGTACCAAGGACCTTCTGCGCGGTTACTGCATATCCGGGAAAATCCCCCATGCCCTCCTGTTCGCCGGCGTGGCGGGCCAGGGAAAGATGACCGTGGCCAGGGAGTTCTTCAGGGCCATGAATTGTGCGGAGAACACAGGAGACGCCTGTGGAACGTGTCCGAGCTGCATCAAGGCGATCTCGGGCACCCACCCTGACCTCGTCGTGGTGAATCCCGAGGCCAGGTGGATAAAGGTGGGCGAAATCCGAGAGATCCTCGCCGATATCGGGCTGAAGCCCTACGAGGCCCGCACCAAGTGCATCATCATCGATCCGGCGGAGAGCCTCAACACGGAGAGCGCCAACGCCCTGCTGAAAACTCTCGAGGAACCACCGGGACATACCGTGATCATCCTGGTCAGCCACAGGCCCAAGCTTCTGCTGCCGACCGTGGTTTCGCGGTGCCAGTTCGTCCGTTTCAGCGAAGGGCATGGAGATGGAGACCCCTCGCCGGACGTGAATGGGTCTCGGTATGCGGGACAGAGACAGGGCGAGGCATCGGAACCGGACCTCATGCGCAGCGAGATCGTCGGTCTCCTCACTGGTGGCGACCCGGCCCTGCTCGCCAGGAAATATTTCGACCAGGAGGGATGGGATCTTCTCCCCGAGGTGCTCGGGAAGGCGGAATCCGTGGTGAGGGACATCATGGTGCTCCGCCTCGGTTCGGACCGGGTGGTCAACGAGGAGCTCGGACTGGCAAATCTCAGGCATGCGGGCCTGTCGGAGCTGGAGGAGGTCCTGGACCTCATACGCTCCATGCGCCGCGGTGCTCACGAGAACATCAATCTCCGCATCGCGGCCACCGAGCTGTTCATCAGGCTGGGGCACCTGGCGCAGGCCTGAAATGCCCGGGCCTCTCACCGAGGTCTCTTCCAACTGGATTTGACGGGACGTTTCTTGAGCAGGACATACATGGCCCCGGTGCCCCCGTCGCAGGGCCTGGCCGAGCAGAAGGCCAGCACCAGATGAGAGAGGGTCCCGGTGGTGAGCCACCTGACGACGCCCTCTTTCAGGACCGGTCCCGTGTCCGACTTCAGTCCCCTTCCGTGGATGATGAGCAGAGACCGGAAGCCCATGGCGTGGGAATTCTGAACGAAGCTGTTCAGGGTTGTCCTCGCCACCTCCTTGACGAGACCGTGCAGGTCAAGGTGGGCCTGTATGGTGAATTCGCCTGATTTCAGCTGCCTGAGAACCCTCGGGTCGAGGGATACCACGTGGCCCTCGAGGTATTCCCCGGTGCAGGTGATGTCGAACCGGCTCTTCCCGGTGACAAGGGCCCGCAACGTATCCATGACCTCCTGATCCTGCTGCTTCATGGTGTCTCGTACCTGCCGGACGACGGCGGCCTGGTCCAGGGGCTCCGGCACCACCAGGTCGTTGGGCAGGGGCATGACCCCATCCATTGCCTGCGTGAAAAGGGAGGTCTCGTCCGTTGGGGCCCCAGGTCCCGGCCGAGGGTCCGGCCGGGTCTGTCGTGGAGTCTCCTGCCGAGGTTTCTTCCGTGCAGCAACCTTCAGGTCCTTGAGCTTCGTGAAGGGCGCGTTGAAGGTATGGTCATCCTTCATGGATAGATCATTAGCAAAAAAAAAGGGCCCACTCAATAAGAGGTGGTAGTGGGCCTAAAAGGAGGTCTATAGCCCTTGAAAAAAATGCTATAGGCTCCGGCGTTTATACTGGAGCGATTTTGGCCGTGTCAAATACAAATCTCTTATGATAATGTTAGACGAAAGTAAATTATGGTGTAGGTACGTGATGAACATCCACCAGGTCCATATCTTCAATATCGCTGCGAAAACCTTGAGTATCACCAAGACCGCCAAGAAGATGCATCTCTCCCAGCCCTCGGTGAGCATCCAGATCAAGGACCTGGAGGATGCCCTCAACGTGCGCCTCTTTGACCGCATCAACCGCAAGATCACGCTGACCGATGCAGGGAAGGTGTTCTTCGAGTATTCTGAAAGGCTCCTCGGGCTCATCGACGAGATCAATGCCGTCATGACCGAGTTCGGCTCGGGTGATGTCGGCAGGATCGTCCTGGGCGCGTCCAGTACCGTGGGCGTGTATGTACTGCCGAAGTTTCTGGGTGAGTTCAAGGAGCTCTTCCCCAAGGCAGAGATATCGCTGCACATTCAGAACCGCCAGGAGGCGGTGGAGCAGTGCATAGAGGGGGAGCTCGACTTCGCCTTCATGCAGGAACCGCCCAAGCACCCCGACCTCCAGGCCGAGTTCTTCATGAAGGACGAGCTCGTCATCGTCTGCTCGCCCAGACACCGGTGGGCACACCGGGATCATCTCACCATGAAGACCCTTTCCTCGGAACCTGAGCCCATTATCCTCAGAGAGGAGGGCTCGGGCACGAGGGGGCTCATCGAATATGTCCTCAAGCGATACGGGATCGAAAAGAAGGTCACCATGGAGCTGAGCTCGTCCGAGGGCATCAAGCGGGCCGTGGAGGCCAATCTCGGCGTTGCGGTGCTTTCCCGGAACGTCATCCTCAACGAGCTGAAGAACAAGACGCTCCTGGCGCTGCCCATACGGGACCTGAACACGGTCCGGGACTTCTACGTGGTGCGGAACAGGAAGCGCAAGTCCACCCCGCTCATGATGAAATTCTTCGACTTCATCCTGGAGCGCAGGAAGCAGATAGAAATGGCCTCGTAGAATCCGGAATTGAGCCGTATGCTATCTCTAAGAATTTTCTCTCTCTTCTCGTGATGATTTCATGGTCGAAGAATGGTCCATCGACTCTCGAGTGCCTTGACAGCATACGTTCAGGGATGTTATGAATCACCATTCAATTCCCGTACAGGAGTTCATATGCTTGAGATCAGGGTCCACGGGCGAGGGGGGCAGGGTGCTGTCACATCGGCGGAGCTCATAGCGATCGCGGCCATCGACACGGGCAGGTTCGCCCAGGCCTTTCCGAGCTTCGGTCCGGAGCGCCGCGGCGCGCCGGTGGTGGCGTTCTGCCGGGTGGACGACCGCAAGATCAACATCAGGGCCAAGGTCTACAATCCCGATGCGGTGGTGGTCCTGGACCCGGGACTTGTGGACCTCCTCGACCCCACGGAGGGCATGAAGGACGGCGGCGTCCTCGTCATGAACACGAGGAAGGCCCCGGGAGAGGTCGAGACCTCGAAGGGTTCCGCCATCAGGATCGCCGCGGTGGATGCCGACCGGATAGCCATCGAGGAACTGGGCAGGCCCATCGTGAACACCACCATGATCGGCGCATTCATCAAGGCGACGGGTCTCATATCGATCGATGACATCAAGGGGCCGCTGCTGGAACGGTTCGGATCCAAGCTGGGCGAGCGGAATCTCAAGGCGATGGAACGGGCATACAACGAAGTCGTGATCAAGGGGTAGGGCAATGGCGAAACCGATGGATCAGATCACGTGGCAGGAGCTCGAGATCGGTGCGGTCGTCGTGGAGGTGGGCAACTCCACGCAGTACGAGACGGGGTCCTGGCGTTCGGAGCGGCCTGTCGTGGAGAAGGAGAAGTGCATCAAGTGCATGTTCTGCTGGCTGTACTGCCCGGAGGGGTGCATCCACGAGGCCGAGGAGGGACACTTCGAGGCGGATCTCACCTACTGCAAGGGGTGTGGCATCTGCGCGGCCGAGTGCCCGGTGAAGTGCATCACCATGATCGGCGAGGAGAAGTGAGCCATGGGAAAGGTACGAAAGGGTGTTGAGGTCTCGATAGCCATCGCCGATGCCGTGGCGCAGGCCGACGTTGACGTGATAGCGGCATACCCCATCACGCCCCAGACGCACATCGTGGAGCACCTCTCGGAGATCGTGGCGAACGGCGAGCTGGACGCGGAGTTCGTGCCGGTGGACAGCGAGCATTCGGCCATGAGCGTGTGCTGCGGTTCTGCCGCGGTCGGGGCGAGGACGTTCACCTCCACGAGCTCCCAGGGGCTCGCGCTCATGAGCGAGATCTTCTTCATCGCGGCGGCCATGCGGCTGCCCATGGTCATGGCGCTGGCCAACCGGTCGCTGTCGAGCCCGCTGTCCATCTGGAACGACCACTCCGACGTCATGATGGTCAGGGATGCGGGGTGGATCTGCATCTTCGTGGAGAACGGGCAGGAGACTTACGACAACATCTTCTGCGCCTTCAGGATGTCCGAGAATCCCGAGGTCATGCTGCCCGTGGCGGTGAACCTGGACGGATTCATCCTCACCCACATGATCGAGCCGGTGGAGTACGAGGACGACGAGCTCATCAGGAAGTACCTCCCGGCATTCAAGATGAAGAACGCCCTGCACCCGGACAACCCGGTCTCCATGGGGTGCTTCGGCATGCCCGAGATCTACACTGAGACCCAGATGAACCGCGAGGTGGGGGTGAGGAACTCCTATCCGCACATCCTCAAGGCGTGGGAGGAATGGGCGAGGCTCACAGGGAGGCAGTACCGTCCCATTGAGACCTACCGGGCCGACGATGCCGAGTACTGTATCGTGACCATGGGCTCCTACGGCGAGACCGCCATGGAGGTGGTGGACGCCCTGCGGGACGAGGGAGAAAAGGTGGGCGTGGTGAAGATCAGGCTCTGGAGGCCCTTCCCCCTGGACGAGTTCCGCTCCGCCGTGCTCGGCAAGAGGCACCTCGTCGTGGTGGACCGGGCCATCACCTTCGGCGGCCAGGGCGGGCCCGTTGCCACCGATCTCAGGTCGGCGCTCTACAAGAAGGACGGCGCACCCACCATCGTGAACTACGTGGCCGGACTCGCCGGCAGGGACGTGTCCCGGAAGGACTTCCGGAACATCATCCTGGAAGGGAAGAAGAAGGCAGAGGCAGGTGACACCGAAGGCTTCACCCTGTACGGGCTGAGGGGATAGGGGGAGAACCCATGGCGAAGACATCCGTTTCCTCACCGAAGAACGTCGAGCGTGCCGAATACTTTGCCCCGGGCCACCGGGCATGCCAGGGGTGCGCCGAGGCGCTGGCGGTGCGCCTCGTGCTCAAGGCCCTGGGCAAGGACACCATCGTTGCCATGGCCACGGGGTGCATGGAGATCATCTCGTCCCCCCTGCCGCTGACCTCGTGGCGGGTGCCGTGGATCCACAACGCCTTCGAGAACCCTGCCGCGGTGATCTCGGGGTGCGAGGCGGGCATGAAGGCCATGATGCGCAAGGGGAAGCTTCCCGCCAAGAAGATCAACTTCGTGGGCATGGGGGGTGACGGGGCCACGGCGGACATCGGGTTCGGGCCGCTCTCCGGGGCGCTCGAGCGCGGGCACGACATGATCTACATCTGCTACGACAACGAGGCCTACATGAACACGGGCATCCAGCGGTCGTCCTCCACGCCGTACGGCGCGAGCACGACCACGAGCCCGGCGGGGAAGAAGAGCATCGGGCAGCATACCCAGAAGAAGAACATGGTGGAGATCTGCGCCGCGCACGGCATACCCTACGTGGCCACGGCCTGCCCGAGCTTCCCGTTTGACCTCCTGGAGAAGGTGAAGAAGGCCTCCGAGACGCCCGGGCCGGCATACATCCACATCCTGTCGGTGTGCCCCACGGGGTGGAGGATCCAGCCCGCCGACGCCATCAAGTACGGTCGGCTGGCCGTGAACTCCTGCGTGTTCCCGCTCTATGAAGTGGTGGACGGGAAGCACCGGCTCACCTACAAGCCCTCCGAGAAGAAACTCATCCCGGTCTCGGAATACCTCGGCGGCCAGGGCAGGTTCAGGCACCTCACCGACAAGGACATCGAACAGATCCAGGCCGCGACCACCCGCACCTATGAACGTCTCCTCAGACTGAGCGAGCAGGAATGACATGACAGGTAGGGGCCGGATACCGACCGGCCTGATCCATACGCTCAGAAAGGCCCGCTGGACCAGGCGGGCCTTTTTTTGGGCTGGATGCATACATTGACAGGGGCTGAATTTATTGGCTAGCATAGGGCTCCTTCATCATCTTCAGGAGAAAGAGCATGCTGGAACTGATTTCTGATGGATTTCGAAAGGCCCAGGACATTCTCCAGGGCAAGGTCGTCATCCAGGAGAAGCATATCGAAGACGCGGTCAAGGAGATCCGCCTTTCGCTCCTGGAAGCGGACGTGGAGTTCCATGTGGTCAAGGAGTTCATCGACCACGTGAAGGAGAAGGCACTGGGGGAGATCGTCCACACCAAGGTCGCCCACGGCGGGAAAAAGATGAAGGTCTCCCCTGAGAACCACTTCGTCAAGATCTGCTACGACGAACTCGTGGGACTCATGGGGCCGGTGGACACCTCCCTGAAGTTCGGCGGGAGGGCGGTCAATGCCGTCATGATGGTGGGACTCCAGGGCAGCGGCAAGACCACCACCACGGCCAAGATCGCCCGGTTCATCCAGAAGCAGGGCAGGAAGCCCATGATGGTGGCCGCCGACATCTACCGGCCCGCCGCCATCGAGCAGCTCAAGGTTCTCGGCAATCGACTGGACATCCCGGTGTTCCATGCCCCGGGCAAGACCCCGCCGCAGATCTGCAGGGACGCCATGGAGGCGGCCCAGTTCAAGGGCTGCAACGTGGTGCTCTTCGACACCGCGGGCCGCACCATCGTCGACGACACCCTCATGCAGGAACTGGAGGATATCAAGGCTGCGACGAACCCGGAAAACATACTGCTCGTGGTGGATGCCATGATCGGCCAGGAATCCGTCAACGTGGCCAGGGAGTTCGACCGGAGGCTCGACCTCTCGGGGTTCATCCTCACCAAGCTCGACGGCGATGCCAGGGGCGGTGCGGCGCTGTCCATCAAGGAAGTGACCAAGAAGCCGGTGAAGTTCCTCGGCATGGGCGAGTCACTGGACCGCATCGAAGAGTTCCGGCCTGAAGGGCTCGCGTCACGTATCCTCGGGCACGGGGACATCGTGGGCCTGGTCAAGGACTTCGAGGAGGTCATGGACGAGAAGAAGGCCGAAGAGGATGCAGAGAAGCTCCTGAGAGGTGACTTCACCTTCGACGACTTCCTCAAGCAGCTCAAGGTCATGAAGAAGATGGGCTCATTGACGGACATCATCGGCAAGCTGCCCCTCGGTCAGTTCGGCCTGCCGCAGGGGGTGAAGGTCGACGACCGGGAGATCGTGTGGGTGGAGGCCATCATCAACTCCATGACCACCCATGAGAGGGACCACCCGGACTGCCTGAACGACAGCCGCATCAACCGCATTTCGCGGGGCTGCGGCCAGCCGAGGCAGAAGGTCGTGGAGCTCATCGGCAGGTTCAAGACCATGAGGCAGATCATGCAGGGTCTCGGCATGGGCAAGAAAAAGGTGCTGGGAAAGCTCGGCGTGAACCCGAGCATCGCGAACGCCCTGGAGAAGGGGGCGCCAAGACCCCCGAAGAAGAACCTCGTGGACCTCAAGAGGCGCAAGGACAAGAAAAAGGCGGCTAAGAAAGCCAAGAAGAGAAACCGATAAAGAGAGGCACAACGATACGGACACGGCAGTGACCGTGCACGGTGTGATGGGATGAAGGATACCGGCCGCAACAGGGAACTGATCATATTCCGCAGGATAAACGAGGCCATCTCGCTTTCACCGGACGTGGAGGCGGTAGCCCGTGCCATCCTGGACATCGTGATAGATGAGACACCGGCGGAGAACGCCTCCATCATGACGCCGGCCTCGGGCGGCACGCGGCTCGAGATCAAGGCGGCCAAGGGCAGAAAGGACAAGAAGGGCCGGTATTCCGAAAAGTCGCTGGGGCAGGTCTTCACCATCGGCAAGGGGATTGCCGGGACGGCTGCCGTCTCGCGCACGCCGGTCATCATCCATGACACATCCGCCGACGAGCGGTTCGAGGCCAGGGACAACAAGGTCAGCATCGGTTCCATTCTGAGCCTGCCGATGGTCTACGGCAAAGACGAGCTCGTGGCCGTGCTCAACCTGAGCCATCCCGCGGCGAATTCCTTTGAGGACGAAGACCTGGACATCCTTTCCGTGCTGCTCCCTCCCGCGGCACTGGCTCTCAGGAACGCCAGGCTCATGCGTGAAGTGGACGAGATCAACACGATGCTCAAGGCAGAGCTCTCCATGACGGACAATGCCATGACGGAGTTCGGCAGGAGTATCCTCAAGGTGTTCAACTGGATGGCCGTCGGTGTCCTGACCACGGATCCCAGGGGGATCATCTCCACCATCAACAAGCGGGCCACCGAGATGCTCGGGAAGAAGACAGGCGAGGACCTTTCCGATATCGTGGGGCACGACGTCTTCGAGAGGATCGCTTCCGAGAAACAGGGGTTGTCTCTGGATGTGGAAAGGAGAGGCAAGGTCTTCAGCCTCGACCTCTCGCCGCTGCCCCTGAAGCCGTCGTGGCAGGTGGTGGCATGCATCCGGGATGTGACGATGGAGCGGTTCAAGGAGAAGGAACTCGTCCGCATCAAGGACCAGTACAAGGACATGGTGGAAAAGGCCATCGATGCGGTCTACATCATAAAGAACGGCCGATTCCTGCTCGTAAACCGGAAGTTCCAGGAAATGCTCGGCTATGAGCAGGAGGACATCCTGACCCGCCATTTCAGGCATGTCCTGACCCGCGATTCCGTGCGCGTCCTGGCAGACGCCCTCAGGACCACCAAAGGGAATATCTTCGTACCCAACCTCGAGATTCAGGCCCTGAAAAAGGACGGCCAGAAGATCTACCTGGAGATCAGCATAGGCAGGATCATGATCGAGGATGACGAGTGTTACGTGGGAGTGGTCCGTGACATTACCAGCAAGAAGGAACTCCTCACCATGAAGACGAGGTTCCTGAACGTGGCATCCCATGAGATCCGGGTGCCGCTGACCGTGATAAGAGGCTACGGGAGGATGCTCTCCCGCGACAGGGAATGCGTGCTGTCCGAAGGCCAGAGAGAATGCATCGACGAGATCGAGAAGCAGTGCGAGAAACTGCTTCGGTTTTCCAATTCCCTGCTGGACTTCGCCAAGATCCACTCCGAGAAGTTCACGCTCAACCGGGAGCAGGTCGTGATGAGGGACTTCGTCATGGGCGTGGTCCGGAACATGCAGATAAGTGCGCGGGACAAACGTGTCGAGGTGCACTTCCAGGACAGGGGGGGGGTGGACACACTGCTCATCGACCCCATCCGTTTCGAACAGGCCCTGACCAACCTCATAGACAATGCGGTCAAGCATTCTCCCGACGGGGCTCAGGTCACGGTGAGCCTTTCCCGGGTGAAGACCGATGGCGAGGGGCTGCGGATGTTCTTCAACCAGGAATGTGCGGTGATCTCTGTTGAAGACCAGGGACCGGGTATCAGGATCGACGAGGCGCGCGAGCTCTTCAACGACTTCTTTGTCGGTGCGAGCGGAAGGGCCAAGGGCGGCATCGGACTGGGGCTGGCCATCACGAGGGACATCATCCATGCCCATGGAGGCCAGGTGGAAGCCAGGGCCTCTGATCGAGGGGGGCATTTCATCATCACAATACCCTTGAAGTTGCAGGAGTATTAATGTAGTTTGGATTCGGGATATTATAGGGTTAAATGGTGATGAGAGAGAATATCAGGATACTGGTTGTCGATGACGATGAGAGCATCCGCAGGTATATCGTCAAACTGCTCACCCAGGGCGGGTACGATGTCTATGCGGTATCCAGCGGCAAGGATGCGTTGCGCGAGCTGAGGGCGGGTCAGGAGTACTCCCTGATCATCCTCGACATCCTCATGCCCGACATGGACGGTCTGGAGACCCTCAACGAGGTCAGGAAGATATCCAAGGACATGCCCATCCTCATGCTCTCGGCCCTGGGCCAGACGAACATCATCGTGAAGGCCATGAAGGCCGGCGCCACGGACTATCTGGTGAAGCCCTTCGAGGAGGAGGAACTCGACCTCGCCATCACCAAGTCCCTGGAAAAACGCAAGCTGCTCTCCGAGATCTCGAACCTGAGGAAGCAGTTGAGGGTGGATGAGCTCAAAGGCGAGTTCATCTACAACAGCGCCAAGATGCAGAAGGTCAAGGACCTGGTGGACCAGGTTGCCGAAACGGACGTGAGCGTCCTCATCGAGGGTGACAGCGGGACCGGCAAGGAGCTCGTGGCCCGGGCCCTGCACCACAAGTCGCGGCTCAGGGACAAGCCCTTCGTGAAGGTCAACTGCGCTGCGCTGCCCCATGATCTCCTGGAGTCGGAGCTCTTCGGGTATGAGCGCGGTGCCTTCACCGGCGCATACCGGTCGAAGCCTGGCAAGTTCGAGCTCGCCAACAACGGCACGATCTTTCTCGACGAGATCGGCGAGATGGACCTGGCCATCCAGTCCAAGCTCCTGCAGGTGCTCCAGGAGGGAACCTTTTCACGTCTGGGCGGCAAGCAGGACGTGCAGGTCAGTGTCCGGGTCATCGCGGCCACCAACAGGGACCTCAAGAAGGCCATCGAGCAGGGGACGTTCCGTGAAGACATCTACTACCGGCTCAATGTCGTGAGCATCACTATACCGCCGCTGACGGATCGCACGGAAGACATCACCTATCTGTTCGAATACTTTCTGGATACGTACAACGAGAAGTACGGCAAGAACATCCAGGTCAACAAGGAGGGGGTCTATCCGCTGCTCATGTCCTATGCCTGGCCGGGCAACGTCAGGGAGCTCAAGAACCAGGTCAAGCGCCTCGTCATCCTGGGGAATGTCGATGAGCTGTCCCAGTATCTCAAAGGGGGGGGTACCCCGGCGGCGGAGAAGCGACCTCAGGAGACGCGGGACCGGGACCTCGACATGACGGGCGCCAGCGACCCAGCCGAGATCGTCCCCCTCAAGCTCGCTGCCAAAGAGGCCACGCTCAAGGCGGAACGGGACATGATCCTGAGGGCCCTGAGGGGAACGAACTGGAACAAGAAGAAGGCGGCGAACCTCCTGCAGGTGAGCTACAAGGCCCTGCTGTACAAGATCAAGGAATGCGGCATCGAGAAATGAAAGGGGGACGGTGATGAAAAGGCACCTGGCGTGTCTGTTCCTGTTTGTATTTTTGCCTCTTTGCAGTATGGCCCAGGAGCCCCCGTACCTCATCGGGGCCTCTGACCTGCTGGAGATTTCTGTCTGGGGGGAGGAGAACCTCTCGAGACAGGTGACGGTGAGGAGCGACGGTTTCATCTCGCTGCCGCTGGTCGGCGATGTCCGGACAGCGGGAAGGACGCCGTCTCAGCTCAAGGAAGACCTCGAATCAAGGCTCTCGCAATATATCAAGGACCCGAGGTGTGCGGTCATCGTCCTGGAACCGAGAAGCAAGCGTTACTACGTGCAGGGCCAGGTTGCCCAGCCCGGCCAGTTCACCCTCGACAAGGTGCTGACGCTGACCCAGGTCATCCCCATAGCCGGAGGGTTCACCGAGTGGGCTGACGATGACAGCATCGTGATTCTTCGGGAGGAAGGTGACAAGAAAATAAGGATGGAGGTCGATTTCTCCAGGATCATCAAGGGCAAGGCCGAAGACGTCCCCATTAAACCAGGAGACACCATCATAGTCCCGTGAGGAAAATCGCGATTCTTGGCATCCTTGTCCTGGCGGTTGCCGTGACGCCGGGCAGGTCGATCGCCGCACTCACCTTCGAGGTTCATCCGGGTATCTACAACTCGTATGAATATACCGACAACTATCGGGGCGATGTCCGAAACGCCCGGAGCGAGAGCATCTATTATGTGGGCCCGAGCCTTGCGATCACCGGCGTCTCGCCGTCGGTGAGCCTGGAATTCACCGGGAGATATGCCAGGAGCTTCCACAAGCGGTTCCCGGAAGACGACAGCCCTGACATCGACCTTTCATCGAGCATATCCCACACGATGTCGCGGCTCGCGACGACGGCATCGTATGCCTTCAGCCGATCCCTGACCCGTGACAGCCTCAGCGAACCCTTCGGCGAGAACAGGACGCACACCGGGAGCGTCGCCTCCACCTGGCAGGCGACCCAGAGGACATCGCTGAGGGCCGGGTACGAGCTCTCGCTCGAAGACTGGATCGGCGATGCCACGAGCGAGGAGGATGTGACGACCCACAGCGGACATATCGGCCTCACCCGCCAGGTGGGCACCTTCAGCACGGCCACCCTGACAGCGCGGCAGTCACGCCACGACTACGAGGACACGCAGGACGTCGACGAGACGAACGTGTCCCTTCTCTTGGAACGTGCCTTCACCCCTGCATTGAGCCTCGGTTTCTCATCGTCCTACAACTACGAGGAGATGGGAGACCTGCGCGATGAAGACCGCTATGACGAGAGGCTCACCTGCCGCTATGCGTTCCCCCGGGCGATCACGCTCTCCCTCGATGCAGGATACGGCTGGCTTGTCACGGAGTATGAGACCCGTGCCCTGCGCGCACCCGTATCTTCTCTGAGACCCACGGGTTACCGCTGGGTGATGGTGAAGGAACGGGACAGGGCTTCAGCCTTTGTCGGGAGCGCCCTCCTCGAGAAAGAGCTGGAGCACGACCGCTTCAGCCTCCGCGTCGCCAGGGAATACACCTCGGAGTTCACCACCGACCGATACGGCACGTACGAGACCACGTCGGGGTCTCTCGCGTGGGAAAAGGATTTCCTGAGGGGGTGGAGCTATACCCTCGGCTGTTCTCTGGACAAGAGAAAACCGACCGGGCAGACCGTTGAAGAAGAAGAGACGGATACGGTGGGGAGCCTTTCCATCGAGTGGAACCCCCTGGAGCAGTTTTCCCTGAACTGGAGCCCCCTCGAGTATATCTTGGTAGCCCTGAACTACGAGTACCTCAGGACCGAGTATGAGATTTTAGGCACGGCCCGGGAAAACCGATACAGGGTTATGACAGAGGTGCGGTTTTGACGGAACAGGCAAAGAGTCTCAACATTCAGGATCTCTTGGATGCGCTCATCAGGAAGTGGTACTGGGTGAGCATGCCCCTGGTCTTTTTCCTGCTGGCAGGCATCTGGCTATATGTCGTTCTCCCGAGGACCTATGAAGCCACGACCCTGATCCTCGTGCAGTCCCAGGAGATCCCCCAGACCTATGTGTCCCCCACGGTGAGCCAGGGGGTGGCAGAACGGGTCAGGACCCTGTCCCAGGAGGTCCTGTCCCGATCGAACCTGGAGGCCATCATCCGGGAGATGAACCTCTACGGCGAGGCCAGGTCAAAAGGGACCTCCATGGATATCCTGGTAGCGGCCCTCCGCAGACGGATCACCGTGAACACCAACGTGGGCCCCCGCGACGAGACGAGCTCGTTCACGATCACCTCCAGGGGGAGAAGCCCCAAGGAGGTGGCTGACGTCACGAACAGGCTCGCCTCCTACTTCATCGACAGCAACCTCAAGCTCAGGGCACGCCAGGCTTCAGAAACCACATCGTTCCTGCAGAAGCAGCTCGAAGAGCTCAAGGCCCTTCTCAATCAGCAGGAGGCCAAGGTCCAGGAATACCGGAACATGTACCTGGGCGAGCTGCCCGACCAGCTCCAGAGCAACATCTCCACCATCTCGAGCCTCCAGATGCGCCTCGAATCCCTCCAGACCTCGCTGACCGCGGCCATGAACCGGCGGCTCACCATCCAGGGACAGCTGTCCCTGGCCGATTCTGGAACCCCCGGGACCACTTCGCAGCGGGGTCAGCGCATCGCGGAGCTCAGGGGACAGCTCGAGGAGATGAGGTCGCGGTACACCCCCGAACACCCCGAGATAAGGAGGGTCCAGGACCAGATCGCACAGCTCGAGAGGCAGCCCGAAGGGTCCTCGACAGCCCGGCTCGACCCACGCGTCGCCGACCTGAGAACCCAGCTCAGCAACGCGAACATCGAGGTAGAATCCCTGCGCAGGGACGTCGACAGGGTCAGGATGCAGATAGATCAATACCAGGGCCGTGTAGAGGGCACCCCCAAGAGGGAGCAGGAGCTTGCCGCTCTCACCAGGGACTACAACATCACCCAGCAGAACTACCAGAGGCTTCTCGACAGATATTACGAGGCGAAGCGGGCCGAGGACATGGAAAAGAGGCAGCAGGGGGAGCAGTTCAGGGTCGTGGACTACGCCCAGCCGCCCGAAGTGCCGATAAGCCCGAGCCCCATGCGGATCGCGCTGGTCTTCCTGGCCCTGGGCCTGGGTACCGGTGCGGGTATCATCATCATGCTCGAACTGCTCGACTCCACGGTCAAGGGTGTCAAGCAGCTCGAGGGGTGGTCGGGTGACATCCCCTGCGTCTCCGTGATACCCCTGGCCCAGACAGAGGGTGACAAGCGAAAACAGCACCTCGTGAACATCATGTTCCTGGGCATCAACGGCGCGATCTTCGTGGTGGGGGCGCTTGTCATCGTTGTCTCGAAGCTGACGGGTCTCGTCCTGGAACTGCCGGTACCGCTTCCGTTCTAGGGGGATGATCCATGTACCGGGAGCATTTCGGACTCAAGCTCAAACCCTTTTCCATCACCCCCGACCCGAAGTACCTCTACATGAGCCCGGGGCACAAGGAGGCGCTGGCCCACCTGCTGTACGGGCTCAAGGAGGGGAGCGGATTCGTGGTCATCACCGGTGAGGTGGGGACCGGCAAGACCACCATCCTGAACGCCTTTCTCCTGAAGCTCCCGCCGAGGATCCCCAAGGTGGTCATCAAGAACCCTCACATCAAGCCGGAGAACCTCTACTACCTCCTGGGAGAGGCCATCGGCCTGCCCGAGGAGAAGCGGTCCAGGGACCACATCAGCGACCTCGAGGACAGGCTCAAGACCACGGGCGGCGCGGTGCTCATCTGCGATGAAGCCCAGGGCCTCTCCTTCGAGATGCTCGAGGAGATCAGGCTGCTCTCCAACATGGAGACCGTCCACGAGAAACTCGTCCAGATCATGCTGCTGGGCCAGCAGGAGCTCAACGAGAAGCTGAACAGCCCCCAGCTCAGACAGCTCAAGCAGAGGATCGGGGTGAAGTATCACATACCGCCCCTGGATTCCAACGAGACCAGGGACTACATCGATCACCGGCTCAGGGTCGCCGGGTTCGAACCCAGGGAAGACCCCCTGTTCACGACATCCGCCCTCGGGGAGATCTATCGCTACACCCGGGGGTTCCCGAGGCTCGTCAACATCGTGTGCGACAATGTCCTCCTGGCAGCCTACAGCGACGACCTCAGGCAGATCAGTGCCGGCCTGGTGAAGAAGGTAGTGGGGGCCATGGAAAAGACCTATGTGAAGCACACCCCGCAGGTCCCGGCCCAGCAAATCCGCAGGGGTAGCCCCCGGACGGTCTGGATCGCTGCCGCTGCAGCCGTGATCCTCGCCATCGTGTCGCTGGCCGCCTTTCTTCTGTTCACGCCGGCCGGGCACGGGATCATGGAAAGGTCGAGGGGGATAGTGGTCGGCCAGGCTGGTCCGCACGAATCCGCCGGCCCGGCGGTCGGGAAGCGCGACGCGGCGGAGGCCATCGTGGCCCGGCAGGACATGCCGGAGGTGCCCATTCAGGATCAGGCCGGTCAGGTACCGGAGCATTCCCTCGGGGGAGAGGGAAGAAAGAGGCAAGGCGGGACGACGGTCGTCGTCGGACAGGGTGACAGCGTCGCCAGGCTCGCGGCACGTCACTACGGAAGGGTCGATGCGGGCATCCTGGACCTCGTCGCCGGGGCCAATCGGAACCTGGGCGACATCAACCTCATCTATGAAGGCCAGAAGATCTACCTGCCGCCTCTCGGGACCGCCGCCCGGGTGATGTTCACGGTGAGCGTCGCGTCGTATCACTCCATCAACGAGGCGACGGCCGTGTTCCTGGATCTCGTGAAGAAAGGATTCCAGGCGACGATTTACCCGTACCTGGACAGTCAGGGAAACACCTGGTACCGTGTCACTATGGGGACGTTTGCGAACCGGGACGAAGCCGATGAGTACGCACGGCAGCTCAAGGGGCAGGGATTCCTGTATGCGCGGTCGCTCAAGGTGAGCGTGGAGGGATAACGGATGCATATCTTGAAGGCTCTGGAAAAGCAGGACCATGAATTTCTCAAGGAAGGCGGGGTCAAAGGGCCTCTGGACGACCATCTCTACATGCACCACATGCCCTACTCCTATACGGCCGAACAGATCAGGAAACTGAGGACCTACATCTTTCACATGCCCGAGAACAGGCCCGTGCCGAGGGTGATCATGGTGACCAGCGCCCTGCCGGGGGAAGGCAAGAGCACTCTGGCGTCGAACCTGGCCATTGCCATCGCCAAGGGAGAAGACCAGCAGATCCTGCTCGTGGACTGTGACCTGAGGAAGCCGTCTTTGCATGAGCTCTTCAAGTACCCCCACTCAAAGGGGGTGAGCGAGATCCTCCAGGGCCGGGCTGACATCGACGAATGTCTCATCAGCACGCCCATCGACAAGCTCACCATACTGCCCGCAGCCAAGGAGCCCCCCGCAAATCCGTCCGAGCTGCTGGAATCGAGGAAAACAGGGGCGCTGATCCAGGAACTCGCGCGCCGCGAGGGAGACTGGTTCATCGTCATCGATACGCCCCCCATCCACGCGACCGTGGATCCGAAGATACTCTCCAACGTGGTCGACGGGATCGTCATGGTGGTCAGGTACCGGTACACCCGTGAGACCGAGTTCAAGATGGCTTTCGAGACACTGCCGCGGGAGAAGATAATCGGTACCGTGCTCAATGCCGTCGACGAGCTGCCGGTGAAGAAATACACGTACAACAAGTACAGGTACTACAAGAACTACTACAACCGCTGATCACCTCGGGCCTTTGTGTGTTGTGACCCCTCGCGGGGATATGATATGCTCCGAGGCATGATCCAGGGTATCTTCTCGTACATCTTCCCGGCCCGGTGCCTCCTGTGCGGAGACCATGTGCTGCCCTCAACGCTTGGTGTGTGCTCCGGCTGCGCCTCCCGCATCAGGCCCGTTCCACACCCTGCCTGCCCGGTCTGCGGAAACCCATCGGGAACGGAAGACGTCTGCATGGGGTGCCTGACGGATCCCCCCCCCTATGACCGGCTCATGAGCGCGGCACTCTTCGATGGCCCGCTGAAGGACATGATCCATGCCTTCAAGTATGCGGACGCCACGTATTACAAGAGATTCCTGGCCCGGCTCCTGTACGACCTCGTACGTGACGAACTGGCGCAGTGCGACATGATCACCTTCGTCCCCCTCCACTGGAGCAGGATGGTGGCCAGGGGCTACAACCAGGCGGCACTCATGGCCCAGGGCCTCTCGCGCATGAGCAGGATACCGCTGCGCTACGGTGTGCTCAGGAAAACCAGGGCGACCCCGACCCAGGTGGGCCTCTCCAGGTCGCAGAGGAAGAGGAACCTCTCCGATACGTTCCAGGCCCGGGGTGTCGCCGGCAGGGCGGTCCTGGTTGTCGATGACGTGGTCACGACGGGCCACACGGCCCTTGAGGTTTCCAGGGCGCTGAAGAAGGCAGGTGCACGTCGAGTCCTTTTTGCCAGTGCAGGGAGGATTGTCGCATGAGCCCCCTGAGGCAGCCGGGGAAAAAGGATCCCCGATACCTGGAAGACATCACCTATTCGGTGGCAACCCAGCCCGTGAACCGGAACGATCCCTTCTCTTCGAGCCTCTTCATGGGAAGGTACGACGAGCGCGCCCTCATGGAGATGCTCGACAGGGTCGGCATGATAGGCATACTTCGCAAGAGGGGCTACCGGAACCTGGTGGTGAACATCGTCAGGCAGGACGACTATACCTCGCGGTTCTACGTGAACTTCGATGCACAGGGGCCCGAGACCCGTCTCATCGAGCTCGTTGTCCGAGAGGGCATCTTCAGGCCGCGGGAGGTCTTCATCCCCTCGTATGATTTCTCTGCAGGCCTTTCCATGCTCCTCATCGAGTGGGTTGCCCTGCAGGACCCGTCCGCCCGGTTCGACCCCAACAAACCCAGGCTCCCGGGACAGCAGTACCCCGGGCTCGGCGGGCTGAAGAACATGCAGGCTCTCCTGTATGAGCTGGGCAAGTCAAGCGGCAAGGACGCCATCGTCGACGTTCCCGAGTACTTCCATTCGGCCGCGATCTACGCACGCCTGTACACGGAGATCTACGACCGGATGTACGCATTCTTCTCCCCAGTGGATGCCGGGATCATGCAGGCGATCCTCAGGGACATCACCGGGACCGGGCACACCCTGGCCGAGATCTCCTTTGCCGTCGCCTTCGACTGCCTGCTCGATGCGCGAACCCGCACCAGGTTCAAGTGGAGGCCCTCCGAACAGATCTATCCCATTGCGAGGAAGCTCCACCGCTATATCGAGGACGAGCAGTACAAGCAGATCGTCCTGAAGACCATGGACGAGTGTTCCTTCACCATGGACTGGGACCGGTTCGACCAGGTCAAGACCCAGGGGCTGATCGATGAGATATAGGTACGCCGTCATCGGCCTCGGCAGGGTGGGGGGCGCCATGCTCACCCTTCTCCGGGAGGCCGGGCATACCCCCGTGTGGGCGGTGTCCTCCAGGCGGACAGGAGGGGAAGTCCCCCTGTACCGCGACGTCCCTGAACACCCGGGGGATGCCGGGATCGTTTTCCTCGCCGTGCCCGACGGTCATATCCGTGAAACGGCAGAGCGATTGCGGCAGGCATGGGGACAGCGGTGCAGGGACGTCGTCTTCTTCCACTTCAGCGGCCTGCTGACATCAGGGGAGCTCGAGCCCCTTGCGGATGAAGGCGCACAGACAGGGAGCCTGCACCCCCTTCAGTCCATCCTCGACGCAGACCAGGCCCGGCAGATTCTCCGGGAAAGCGTCTTCACCTTCGAGGGGTCCGCCGAGGCGCAACGAGCCGCCGGACATATCGCTGACTCGCTCAGGGTCCCCCTCATGACCATAACCCGCCAGGACAAGGTCCTTTACCATGCCGCGGCCGTCGTGGCATCGAACTACCTCGTCACCCTCATGGACCAGGCATCCTCCATCATCCACGGGGTGGGCATGGACCTCGCGCACCTCATGCCGCTCGTCAGGGGCACCCTGGCGAACATCGAGCGGCACGGCAGGAAAGCCCTGACAGGACCCATCGCACGGGGTGACTGGGCCACGATCCAGGCCCATGTGCAGGCAATCGGGAAGGGGTTCCCCGACATCGCGGCCTCATACCTCGAACTCGGCCGTTACACGGCCCGCATGGCCGGGAGACGGCTGCCCGAAGACCTCCTCCCCCCCCCCTCTCCCGTGGACCTCGATGCCCTGCTGGGGGTCCTTGCCTCAGCGAGGTCCCGCGGCATGAAGGTGGTCTTCACCAACGGCTGTTTCGACATCCTCCACGCCGGGCATGTCGCCTACCTCGCCAGGGCACGGGCCCTTGGCGACTGTCTCGTGGTGGGGCTCAACTCGGACGCATCGGTGAAACGGATCAAGGGGCCCGAACGCCCGGTCAATGGGCAGGATGCCCGTGCCGCAGTGCTCGGCGCACTGGCCTGCGTCGACCATGTCGTGCTCTTCGAAGAGGACACGCCGCTGGCCGTCATCGAGCGCATCAGGCCGGACGTCCTGGTCAAGGGAGGGGACTGGGAGGTGGGCAACATCGTGGGTGCGGATGTGGTGAAGTCCGCGGGCGGTACGGTGATCTCCATTCCCTTCGAGGACGGCTACTCAACGACCGGCATCATAGAGCGGATCAGGCGGGAGTGATCGCGAGAACCCCGCCACGAAGCGCACGGCCCTGTCGTGATTGCCGTCGTCCAGGGCTATCCTGGCCTCCTCGATAAGGGTCCATGACGGTCCGAGGTGGGCCCGGGGAGGGCATATCTTGTGATTGCCTTGCCCCAGCCGGTCTGCTATAGCTCTTGGGATGGATCGTGATTTCGAGAGGCATCTCAAGGAGATCCTGACAAGCACGTCGTCGTATACAGACAGGATCGGGCAGTACATTCTCGATTCCGGCGGGAAGCGTCTGCGCCCGAAGATAGTGGTGTATGTCGGTCAGGCTGCAGGCCTTTCGCCGGACGTCTACATGCCCTTCGCCTACACCGTGGAACTCATGCACACGGCCAGCCTGCTCCACGACGATGTCGTCGACGGCACGGAGATACGCCGCTCCAGGCCGACGGCGAACCAGGTGTTCGGGGACAAGCCGGCCCTGCTCGCCGGAGACTTCATTTCCGCTTCGGCCATCGAGACCATGTGTTCTCTCGGCAACATGCGCCTTGCCCTGAGCATGGTGCAGACCATCAAGAAGATGGCCGAAGGGGAACTGCGCGAGCTCGAGCACACCACGTCATTCCATGACAGCATGGAGACGTACCTGGACATCATCTACCTCAAGACCGCCTCCCTCTTCGAGCTCTGCAGCCTGGGCACGGGTATCCTCGCGGGTCTCCCCGAGGAAACCCTCGAGCCGCTGGCGGCCTACGGCCGTTTTGTAGGCATGGCATTCCAGATCGTGGACGACATCATCAATCTCTGCCCGGACGAGGGTGACAACAAGGACGCGTTCAACGACATCCTGGAAGGAAAGTCCACCCTCCCTCTGGTGATCCTCTTTCAGCAGCGGCCGGAAGTGCTCCGGAAGGTAACAACCCTTCCAGACCCTGAAGAACAGAGGCTGTATCTCATGGCCGAGCTCAGCCCTGAGATCCTGCGCCTGAGCAGAGACAAGGCCAGGGAATATCTCGACGGCTCAATCCAGGCGCTCCACAGGGCCCGTCTGCACACGGACGCACTGGCGAACGTTCCCGTCCAGATCATCGGCCAGGTGTCGAACCGGTTCTGACCGGGTCCGTCTTGAGAAATCTTTTCCCTCCCCTGCCGTTTCTATTGATTTATCCATGAAGTATCCCTACGTTAGGGACGAGACAGTTCACGAGGTGGATCTGTGGAATACAAGGACTACTACAAGATACTCGGTGTCGAGCGGGGTGCGGGCCAGGATGAGATAAAGAAGAGGTACCGGAAGCTCGCCCGCGACTGCCATCCCGACACATGCAAGGACGACCCGAGCGCCGAGAAGCGGTTCAAGGAGCTCAACGAGGCCTACGAGGTGCTCCGGGACCCCGAGAAACGCAAACGCTACGATGCCCTTGGCAGCAACTGGCAGGAGGGGCAGTCCTTCAGGCCGCCCCCGGGCTTTGAGAACATCTTCGGCGACGAGTTCCTCAGGGGTCGGGGTGCGCACCCGGGTGGGAGGACGTTCAGCTTCGAGTTCGGCCCGACGGCGAGGGGAGGGGCTGGAGGCTTCTCGGATTTCTTCGAGTCCCTGTTCGGTGACCTGGGCATGGGGCGGCGTTCCGACCAACGGGCATCGTCACCGAGGGGCGGCGACCTCGAGTCGGAGATCACCATCACCCTGCAGGACGCTCACCGGGGCGGGACGAAGGAAATCATCGTCCAGGGGCCCGGGGGAGACAAGCGCCTCAACGTGAAGATACCGCAGGGTGCCCACGACGGCATGAAGGTCCGGCTGGCCGGCCAGGGAAACCAGGGGCCGGGCGGTGCGGGAGACCTCTACCTGAAGATGAAACTCTCCCAGGACGAGCGATACAAGCTTGAAGGCAATGATATCGTCGTGGACATCCCCCTGACGCCGTGGGATGCCGCCCTGGGGATGACCAGCGAGATCGAAACCCTGGACGGGAAGCTCAGCCTCAAGATCCCGCCAGGGGTCTCTTCCGGCCAGCGACTGCGACTGAAGGGCAAGGGTCTCGCGGGAAAGGGTGACCTGTTCGCCCAGATCCGGATAGTCGTACCGAAAAAGCTCAGCAACGAAGAGAAGAGGCTCTTCACCGAACTCAAGAAGGTCTCCGCCTTCAAGGCGCAGTGATGATGCCGGTGCCCCTTCCCAGCGGCACCGGCATAGGACACGCTCTCCTGTCTCTGAAAGGGTCGATCGTCACGATTTCTGTTTCGAGGGCTTCTTGCGTGCCTGCTTCTGGTCGGGGAGGTAAGTGTTCTGACCCTGCAGGGAGAGATTCGGCCTGATCTTGTCGAGCTTCTTCTTGCTCACGCCCTTCACCTTGGAGACCTCATCGATGGTTTTGAACGGACCGTTGGCCTGGCGATACGACACGATCGCCTGGGCGGTCTTCTCGCCGATGCCCGGCAGCATCGTGAACTGTTCCGCCGTTGCGGTATTCACGTTGATGACGCCCTGGGCTGCGAAGAGGGACAGACCGACGGAACACACCAGAAAAACGACGCACCACACCATGATTCTGACCTTGACCATGAAAAACCTCCTTCAATAACAAGATAGTCTGATCATGATCATACCGTGCGGGATGGAAGTCAAGCCATGAAGATGACAGAAGAATGACAGGTTAATGCGAGGTCACTTTCGTTCCGGGGGGTATCCCCGATTTATCTTTTCGTGAGGACGTGCCGTAAACAAAGAGTATCCATCTGTTCATGAAGGGACCCTCTATGAAAAAGACAAAGGTCGCCATGGTTGCCGTCCTGCTCCTGTTTCTCGGGGTGATCGCCGGCTGCGGGGGAGGAGGGGGCTCGGGTGACGGCGGCGGTGTCACGCCGGGAACCGAGCTCGAACTCTTTGCGGACACGGTGAGGGCCTGTACGCCAGACCTCGAGGAACCGAGCCCATCGACTGGAGACGACGGCCTGGAAGATTGGGACGGCTGGGACCCCGGGGCGACGGGCACGGTCATGGGCAAGCTCTTCGACCCGGGCATCGGGGCGGACGAATGTATCCATGCGCAGACAGAGGTCCTGGACACCCATATCGCACTCGTCAATGCCTTCTTCGATGTCTGGAAGTCCACCGGGTCTTACACGAAGGGCGGCATTACCGCCGTGGTGGACACGAGCGTGACCACGGTCGTCATCCCGTTCCTGAACATCGACTCTAAGCCCGTGGAAAGGCTCATCACCCTGAACGACCCGGCCCAGGGACTGTCGCTCCACATGGCCTTCTCCCAGAGGGGAAGGGACCAGACCGTCGTTTCCCAGTATGTGCAGGGTGAGAAGTCAGGGGTGTATTATGCATGGGTCGAGGGCAGCACGGCGGGCATCTGGCATGCCAGCGCCAGGGACCGCAGGGTGCAGGTCATGTGGGAGGGGAACACGGAACTCAAGACCTTCAAGATCTCGGCATGCACGGACGCGGCGGACCTCAACTGGGAGGTCACGGGTGGCGGGAGCATCGCATCGCCGGCAGGCGAGATGGCCTTCGTGGCGAGGAACAACGTGTGCAATGACTCCGAGGACAGGTATTACCTGTCCACCACGTATCAGGAGCTGCTGGACGGCGACGAGCCCGCGGCATCCGTCAGGTCGCTGGCCGCTGACCCCCCCGACTATGCAGGAGTCTTCGGGTACATCGATGAGGACAATGCAAGCCTCTGCCTCGGGTTCCTGGGCGAATACCCCGCAAGCCCGGATGACCTAGCCTGGGATTGACATCTGATGCCGTATCGGCCATCGGTGGCGGGATTCCGCATCATCTCGCAAGCCCTGACCGGGTCATGATGGCGTTCACGGTCCCGTCCCTGTCCATGGACTCGAAGGCCTTGTTGAACTCCCTGGCCCGCTTCTCCGAGGCGGGGTTCCTCCTGGGCAGGATCACGGACAGCTCATGGATGATGAGCGGTGGCTCCATGGCCTCGAGCGTGCCTTCCGCCTCCGGCACCCTGGTCCTGATGAGGTGCCGGGCAACGAGCGTGTCGATCACGACGAGATCGAGCCCCCCTTGTGCCAGATTCCTGATGTTCGCCTCGTCGCTGTCCGCTTCCACCTTGTTCAGGTACGTGGCGTTGTCGAATTCCTCGGTGTAGATGTGCCCCCTGACCGTTCCGATCTTGTACGGGGTCAGGTCGTGGAGCGTCTTGTAGGACACGGCCGACGAGGATCGCCTGTAGAAGACGAGCCGGCTGCCTGAGAAGAAGGAAGTGTAAAGAAAGTCCCGGGAACGTTCCGGGGAGTGGTATTCCGGGAAGACCCCGTCATACGTGCCTTTCTTCGCCCCTTCTACAGCCGTGTCCCCCTGCACGAACTCTACCTGCACGTCGTAACCGGCCCGCTTGAACGCCTCCGTCACGATCTGCGCAGTGAATCCCCCGTCGCTGAGCGAGCGGCCCGCATAGGGTTCCCAGTCCAGGGTCGCGAGCCTCAATGTCTCTGTCTTCGCCACGACGGGTGCGACGAGAAGAACCAGGATGACCAGGGAAATGAACCGTCTCACAGCGTGTCCTCCTTCTCCGGATGCTTGTGGTGGATGAATGCACCTGTCTTTCCTGTCGCGAGGAACAAGGCGGTGCTACCTTCAGCATAGAAAGAGCGGTTGCGGGGCTTCGCGCACCTCTCCTACGATGATATTTCATTCCCGCTTCGCTTGGTGTATAGAATAATGCTCCACTTTGAAAGGATCAACCCCATGATGTTCAAAAGTGTCGTCGATGTTCAGGAACGATTGCAGGATGTGGGATACATAACATCCAAGGAAATCGCCACCGTCGTCTTCCTCGCCTCGGTCACCGGCAAGCCCGTTCTCGTCGAAGGGCCTGCCGGGGTCGGCAAGACGGAGCTCGCCAAGGCGGTATCGAGGGCCTTTGACTGCGAGCTCATCCGCCTGCAGTGCTACGAGGGCCTGGACGAGGCCAAGGCCCTGTATGAATGGGAGTATGCCAAACAGCTCCTCTATACCCAGATGGTCAAGGAGAAGATCAGCGATGTCATAACCGGTGCGGCGAGCCTGTCCGAGGCAGTGGACCGGATCGCCGAGCAGGAGGATGCTTTCTTCTCCGAGCGGTTCATCCAGCCGCGGCCGCTGCTTCGGGCCATCACGATGGAGAGCCCGGTGGTCCTGCTCATCGACGAGGTTGACAAGTCGGACCCCGAGTTCGAGGCATTCCTCCTGGAGCTGCTCAGCGACTTCCAGGTCACCATCCCCGAGATCGGTACGAGGAAGGCCACGAACATACCCTTCGTGGTCCTCACCTCGAACAACTACCGTGACATGAGCGATGCCCTGAAACGGAGGTGCATCCACATCTACATCGAATACCCGGAGCGGGACCTGGAGCTGCGCATCGTGACCATCAAGATCCCGGGGATCACGGAAAGGCTTGCAGGGCAGGTCGTCGATGCGGTGCGCCGCGTCCGCGGCGTGGATCTCAAGAAGAAGCCGTGCATCTCGGAGACCATTGACTGGGCGAGAGCGCTCATTGCCCTGAACGTCGAAGACATCACGCCGGAGGTGCTCGTCGAGACGCTGAACATGCTCTGTAAATACCGTTCGGACGCAGAGGCCGTTAAGCTGCGCGCGCAGGAGCTGCTGGGCTAGGGCCGTACCATGATCAACCCGATACTCAAGTTCGTTGCCTGCTGCAGGGCGGCCGGATACCGGATCTCCACCGCCGAGGTGCTCGACTGCACGAGCCAGCTCGAGCTCATCGACATGATCGACGAGGACGAGTTCAGGGCGGTCCTGCGGGCCAACTTTGCCAAGAGCAGGCGCGACCAGGCCCACTTCGACCGTCTCTACCACCTCTTCTTCCATGAACTCCGGGGTGACCTTTCCGATGACGAGGGCATGCCCCGGAAGGCCGGCCAGGTCATAGACACCCTCAGGGGGAGGCTCAACGGTGACCGGGAATACCGCGCCATCATCGAGTTCCTCTCGGGCGATCCCTTCATGTTCCTCGACATGATGCGCCAGGTCCAGTCAGAGAGCGATTCTGCGGGAATAGGCGCGAAGTTCAACCTGGGCCCGCTTTCCAGCAGGCTCAAGGTTCTGCTCAGTCTCAACAGGGTGCGCGACGAGATCGGGCAGGTTCTCGACCGGAATCAACTGCAGTTCAACGACGCCATGCGTGCAAGCCTGAACCGATATTTCGGCGACTACCTGGACAGCGCATTTTCTCTCCTGCTCAGGGAGCCGCGACAGCATAACGACGAACGGAGCTACAGGACCCATGAGAAACGTCTCCAGACCTTGGGAGAACGGGCTTTCAGCGCGCTGACTGCCCGCGAGATAGAGGAGGTCCGGGAAGCGCTCGACAGGCTCGTGCGGAAACTCAAGGACATCATATCCCGGCGGTATGCAACGAACAGCCGGGGCGTTCTCGATGTGAAGAAGACCATCCGGAGAGCGGACCGGTACCACGGGGTGCCCGTGGAGATCATGTTCAAGAAACGCCCCCCCAAGAAAGCGAAGATCGTGACCCTGTGCGACATATCCTCTTCGGTGTGGTCGGCCGCCAGGTTCATGCTCAACGTCCTGTACTCACTGCACGAGTGTTTCGAGAAGGTCAACAGCTTCGTGTTCGTTTCCGGGGTGAAGGAGGTCACGGGGATATTCGACACGAACGAGCCCAGTGTCGCCATCGACAAGATCCTCGGAGACCTCGATTTCAACTATCTCGTTCCAACGGATTACGGGGAGACCTTCCGTCAGTTCAGGATGAACCACATGGATGTGCTCACCAAGCGCACCACCCTGATCATCATGGGGGATGCGCGGACCAACTACCTCCACCCCGAGGACAGGATCCTCGAGGAGATGCGGGAGCGGTGCAGGAGGGTCATCTGGCTCAATCCCGAACCCGAGAGCAGCTGGAACACGGGCGACAGTGAAATGTATTCCTACCGGCAGCACTGCCACGAGCTCAGGCAATGCAGGAATCTCAACCAGCTCATCGATTTCATCGAGGAGCTCATGCTCTGACCGCCATGGGAAAGACACGGGACAGCATCATGACAGGGATCGTACGGGATGCGGCGGAGTTCGCGGCGGCACGCATAGCCGCCCGGCCGGGACTCTCGACGGAGAGGGACTTCCCCGCGGATCTCTGGCGTGAGATGGGATCCGCCGGACTCCTCGGCACGGGAGTGCCTCGAAAGTACGGTGGAGGGGGTGTCGGCTATCCGGGGATCTCGGCGGCGGGCGGCGCCCTGGCGCGTCACGGCCTCTGTCTGGGCATCACCCTCTCGTGGCTCATGCACCAGATAACCGCACGGTTCTTCATGTGCCGGTTTGCCTCTCCCGGGCAGAAGCAGGCCGTCCTGCCGGCCATGGCGCAAGGGACTGCGACCGCCAGCATCGCCATATCCGAGCCCGGTGCAGGGGGGCACCCCAAGCACCTCAGAACGAGTGTCGAGAAGGGCGCGGGCGGATATGTCCTCAGGGGAGAGAAGTCTTTCCTGACCAACGGTCCCATCGCCGGGTTCTTCATCGTCCTTGCCGTGAGCGGGCAGGACGGTGGCCGCAAGCGCTACAGCGCTTTCCTGGTGCCGAGAGACTGCCCGGGGCTCAGCGTGACAGGACCGCTGGATGTCGGGTTCCTGAGGCCGTGCCCGCACGGCGGCATCATCCTCGACGGGTGCGAGGTGCCTCCAGGGTCCCTTCTCGGCAATCCCGACACGGCCTACGAAGACATGGTCCTGCCGTTCCGTGAGGTGGAGGATACGTCCATGATGGGGCCCATCCTCGGGGCCCAGGGGGCCCGCATGGACGAGATCATCGCGTCACTGAGGCGCATGAGCGGGCCTGTCCCGGATGAGACCGCTTTCAGGCTCGGGGGTGTCAGCAGTTCTTTAGCCGCCCTCGATGTGCTTGCCAGGGAAGCAGCCTTCCTTCTCGAAAACCCGGGTGCGAGCGATCACCTCGAACCGCTGGTGCTCGCATTCCGCAGCCTGTGCGGTCAGGTGCACCGCGAGATAGGCGACATGGCGGCCCTGGCAGGGCACCATCCCTCAGAGGCACATCGTCTCCTGGGCCTCGACCTTGACCAGGTGGTGCAGTTCGCCGGTCGCGTCGGCAGGCTCAAGCAGAACCGGCTCGGTGCCAGGCTCGTCACGGGCCATTCAGGTGTATAGCCAGCAAAGTTGTCTTTATTTTCCTTGACTTCCCCGTCGTATATCGTTAAGGCAATGAGTTCATGAAACAGCCGAGGACACCTGAAGAGCTCGAACGCATCCGCGAACGCATCATAGAGGCCGCCTTGGCGATTATAGTGGAGGAGGGCTTTTCCTGCCTCACCATGCGCAGGCTCGCATCCAGGCTCCACATGAGTGCACCGAACCTCTACAACTTCTTCAGGAGCAAGGAGGAGATCTACATCTCCATCGTCATCAAGGGCTTCCAGATGCTCTACGACGAGCTGGCGCTGGCGTCCGGTTCATCCACCGGCGCCGCGGGAAAGGCCCATGCCATGCTGGACGCCTATGTACGGTTCGGTATGACCAACAAGTCCTACTACGACATCATGTTCACCCTGCCCACGCCCAAGTACAACGACTATGTGGGCACCCCGCACGAGAAGCTCTCCGAGGTGGAATACAAGATTTCCATGGACATCGCCAGGATCGCCACGGACACGCTCAGGGACCTCAGGGGAGCGGGCTTCCGGGGCAGCGAAGAGGACGTCCTCCACGATGTCGTCAAGATATGGAGCATGCTGCACGGCATGGTGTCTCTCGCCAACAGCAACATCATCGGCTATGTGGCCTCGGACATAGAAAAGACCCACAGCCGCATCATCGACGAGCTCATCGACCAGTACCTGAACTGACACGATCTTGCGTGCCTTCTGCCGGGTCAGGTGGAGCAGGGCACTTGACAAAGAAGGGCGCATAGGAACAATGTTAAAATTAACATTGTTCAGAAATTGGGGGGTGCCGATATGGCCAAGGTCGTCGTGCTGGGCGGATGCGGGGCTGTAGGCAGCGTTGCTGTGGAAACCCTGGCAGGTCAGGATATCATCTCTGAGGTCGTCGTAGCGGATCACGCTGAAGAAAAGGCCCGGCAGCTCGCCGGCAGGATCGCCTCCCCGAAGGTCTCCGCGGCATTCGTCGACGCCTTCGAACCGGAGACCATCCGCAGGGCCATACGGGGAGCCGAGGTGGTGCTCAACTGCATCGGACCCTTCTATTCCACCGTCAAGCCCATCCTCACCGCCGTCGTCGATGCGGGGATAAACTACGTGGATATCTGTGACGACGTGGATGTGACCCTGGAGATCCTGGACATGGACGACCAGGCGCGTGCAAGGGGCGTCACCGCCCTCATCGGCATGGGCAGCTCGCCGGGCGCCACGAACCTGCTGGCCAGGCTCGCCTACGACACCCTGCTGGACGAGACCGATGCCGTCGACATCTTCCATACCCACGGCGGCGAGGCCATCGAGGGGGAGGGGGTCATCGCCCACCGGTTCCACTGCATGAGCATCGACATCCCCATGTACCTGGACGGGAAGCTCACCGCCGTGAAGTATTTCGAACCGGACGGGGTGGCCCTGCGGCAGACCTTCGACTTCCCCATGATAGGAAGGGATATCCCCATCTACCCCTATCCCCATCCCGAGCAGGTGACGCTCCCGAGGTATCTCAGGCTCAGGCAGGTCACCAACAAGGGCTCGGTGCTCCCGAACGAGTACTACGACCTCATCAGGGACCTGTGCGGGCTGGGCCTGGCGCGGACCGAGCCCATCGACGTGAAGGGCCTCCAGGTCGTGCCCCATGATTTCGCCGTGGCCTACGTCCTCAGGGAACGGGAGCGCATCCTCAGAAAAACCGGATTCACCAGGCCCTGCGGCTGCTGCTCGGTCATCGCCAGGGGGATGAAGAACGGTCTCCCCCGGGAGTACCGTTTCCACATGGCATCGAGGTCACAGGCCCTGGGCGAGGGCACGGGCATACCGGCGGCAGTGGGGGTCATGCTCATGGCCATGGGAAAGATCCGGGGCACAGGCGTGATGCCGCCCGAGGCCTGCGTGGAACCCATGGACTTCGTGAACCTCATCTCCAGGGTCATGAAACTCGATGCCAGGAAAGACGACGGTGAGTCCTTCGGCGGCGTCATCCTTCAGATGGTGGATGAACAGGGCGTGGTGACCAAGCTGGACATCTGAACGATCCGGTGCGTTCCGGGACAGGCAAAGGGCGATGGGCAAGCAGCGGACAATCCTGGCCATAGACCACGGGACCTCCGGGGTGAAGGCCTCCCTGGTGAGTACCCACGGACGCATACTCGCCTCCGACGCCGAGAAGACCCCCATCTTCTTCCTGCCGGGTGGCGGTGCGGAACAGGACCCCGCCCAGTGGTGGGATGCCCTGGTGAGGGTCTCGCGGCGCCTGGTGAGTTCGGGCGTGGTGAGCCCCGCGGACATAGCCGCGATCTGCGTGTCCAGCACCTTCTCGAGCACCGTGGCCGTGGACAGGGACGGCAGGCACCTCATGAACGCGCTGACCTGGATGGACTCCCGGGGTGCCCCGTATGTGAAGAAGGTCGTGCAGGGATTCCCGAGCTTCATGGGGTACGGGATCCCCCGGGTCCTTAAGTGGCTTCCCAAGACCGCCGGGGTGCCGACCCTGTCCGGCAAGGACGACATCGCCCATGCGCTCCTCATCAAGCATGAATACCCGGAGGTATACGAGAAGACCTGCATGTTCCTGCCCAGCAAGGATTACCTGAACCTCATGCTCACGGGGAGGTTCGTCGCCACGTACGACTCGGTGCACCTCTTCTGGCTCACGGACATCAGGGATGTCTCGAACGTTCATTACGACGACGGGCTCATCCGGATGAGCGGCCTGGACAGGGACAAGCTCCCGCCGCTGGTGGCGTCCACGGACATCATCGGTACGCTCAAGGCCGAAGTGGCTAGGCGGATCGGGCTTCCGGACGGCGTCAGGGTGGTGGCCGGCTCCCCTGACCACCAGTGCGCCTGCATCGGGTCGGGAGCGGTACGGGACTTCGAGGGCCACCTCTACATCGGGACCTCCTCGTGGGTCCAGTGCATCGTACCGTTCAAGAAGACCGACGTCATCCACTCCATCGCCTCGTTCCCCACGGCCATACCAGGCAGGTACCAGAGCGTGAACGAGCAGGACATCGCCGGCGGGGCGCTGGATTTCCTCGCCGGACTCGTGGGCCGCTGCTGCACGATGGCCTGCGGCGACCACGGCGGCATTTCCTACGAGGTCCTGGGCGAGGCCGCCTCGAGGGTCCGTCCCGGCAGCAACGGGGTCATCGTCACGCCATGGCTCAACGGGGAGCGCACGCCCGTGGACGACACCACGGTCCGTGCCGGTATCCACAACCTGTCCACCACCACGACCTTCGACGACATCGCCAGGGCGTTTTTCGAAGGCGTGGCCCTGAACACCCGCTGGAGCCTCCACCACGTGGAGCGCTTCGTGGGCAGGAAACTCGATCCCATAACCATCGTGGGAGGCGGGGGGAGGTCTTCGCTGTGGTGCAGGATCTTCGCCGATGTGCTCAACTGCCGTATCAGGCAGGCGAAAGACCCCATGCAGGCCAACGCCCGGGGTGCCGCGTTCATCGCGTCGGTGGGGCTCGGCGAGATTTCGTTCGAAGACATCCCGGCCCTGATGGAGTACGAGAACAGCTTCGATCCGGACTCGGCCAACCGTGACGTCTATGACCGGCTCTTCAGAGAGTTCACGGGCATCTACCGGAACAACCGGGCCATGTACCGGAGGCTCAACAGGACCTGAAGCGAGCGCTCCTACCGTTCGTGCGCCTTCTTCCCGTACACCTTCTCGTAGGCCATGCAGAAGGGGCAGAACCTCCCCTCGATGGTCTTCACGAAGGAATGGAGCAGCCCTTTCTGATTCTTCCGTGCATTCCTGCACACGGGGCAGGCCGTGCACACGGCCGCGAGCGCCCTGGTCAGGCTGCCGGTCGGATGTTTTTCCACAGCGCATCCCTCCCTTGAGTCATCCTGCCACGAGGAGTTTTTGATCGAGCAGGTAGTGGTACGCAGCCAGGGCGGCCTTGGCGCCGGCGCCGGCCGCCACCACGATCTGCTTCTCCCGCTCGTCGGTCACGTCGCCTGCGGCGAAGAAGCCGGGTACCGAGGTCGACTGGTCGCGGCCCGTGACGACCTCGCCGTCCCGGTTGAGGCGCACCAGGTCCTTGACCGGCGCCGAGTTCGGGACCAGGCCGATCTCCAGGAACACGCCCTCCACGTTCAGGTCGAGGCGGTCGCTTCCTTCCACGGAGACGAGACGCACCCCTGAGAGCTTTTCAACGCCGAGGAATTCGACCACCCGCATGCCGCCGTGCAGGGTGACGTTCCTGGCCCTGGTGACTTCTTCCATGAGGACCTCGTCGGCCTGGAAGTCCTTCAGGATGTTGACGACATGGATCTGGCGGGCATGGCCGAGCAGGTCCCGGGCAGCGGTGAAGGCCGAGTTGCCGCCCCCGATGACCGCCACGTTCCTGTCCCTGAACAGGGGCGCGTCGCAGGTGGCGCAGAAGGCGATTCCACGGCCGAGGAAGCGGTCCTCGCCGGGCACGCCCAGCGTCCGGTACTCCGTGCCCGCACAGTAGATCACGGACCTGGACCGGTAATCCCGCCCCGATGCCGCATGGACCGTGAACAGGTCTTCTTCGGCTGTCACGGAGGTCACCTTCGCCCCCAGCTGCTCGGCAAGGGGGTAGCGCTCGGCATGGGCCCTGAACAGCGCAGCCATCTCGCGGCCGCTCATGCCGGGTACGCCGAGCCAGTTCTCGATGTCGGCGGTATTGGTGATCTGTCCGCCGGGGGCCTCTGCGACGAGACAGACGTTCATGTTCTTGCGGCACGCATAGACGGCGGCGGACAGGGCCGCAGGACCGGCGCCCACGATGATGGTGTCATAGGTCTCGTCGATCGATGCCGGGCGCGCGAATCGTTCGCCCGCGGCCTCGCGCATCTGCGCGTCCATCTCCTCGTACACGGCAGGCTTCACCGCCTTCAGGAGTTCGAGGACCGCCTGGGGTGCCGGCAGGGCCCCTTCGAAGGACGCAGCGCCTTGGTTGATCACGGTCTTGGGGACGCCTCCGACACTGTAGCGCTGCACGAGCGGGGCGAACTGGGACGACTCCACCATGTCGGCGCGGATGTTCTCGCTGGCCACGGCCATCTGGTGTGCCAGGTGGACCATCTTGGGGCAGTAGGGGCAGGTGAGCGTGACCATGACCTCCAGGTGGACTGGCACATCGACGTGTCCCAGCAGGTGCTCGACCTCGGGGGCGAGCCCTGACCGGCCCGACGACGCCAGGAGGAGGGCCTCGACGAGGGAGCCGAACTCGTACCCCATGGTCATGCCGAAGAACCTGATGCCGAAGTCCCGCTCCCCCATCACCGCGGTGGCCGGAACCTTGTCGATACCCAGGGTCCTGGCCAGCTCCGCGTCAGCGAGCAGGTCTCTTTTCTCCAGGGAGATGCGATCGGAAAGGGACGCCAGCTCCCCGAGCAGGTTCTCCTGTTCCCGGCATGCCACGCAGGCATGCTCCTGGGAGAAGAACACGATGCGCACCGGCTCCTTGAGGCGCTTGAGGATTCCCTTGAGTTCCTTTCTCGTCTTGGCGTCGATGAGCTCCGGCATTGCACCTCCTCCAACGAACGGGTCTTATGTCCTTAATAATGAGATGACCGGTTATTTCAATGGGGTGGATCGTTCCTTGACGGCCACGTGGACCCTCTTCACCGGAAACGCCTTCTCGAGGTCGGCAGGGTCGATCTCCACCATGAAGCCCCGCTTGCCGCCGTTGATGAATATGCGTTCCAGCTCGAAGATGCTCGCTTCGGCGTGGACCGGCAGCCTCACCCTGGTGCCGAGCGGGCTGATGCCGCCCACCACGTACCCGGTGCAGCGCTGCGCGTCCTTCTCGCTGCACGGCTCCACCCGCTTCACGCCGAGCTCCCTTGCGAGCTGCCTGGTGGAGACCTCGCGGTCTCCGTGCATGAGCACGATGAACGGCCTCCTGCCGTCGTCCTGCATGACCAGGGTCTTGATGACCCGGTGTTCGGGGATGTGGAAGTGCTCGGAGACGTGGTGCGTGCCGCCGTGCTCGACGAAGGGATAGAGGTGGGGGGTGAACTCGACCTTCGCGTCCCGGAGCGCGCGGACGGCCGTGGTGACGGGGTAGTCGGGTCTGGTCATGGGATCCTCTGCGGTCCGTATTCTGCCGATATCCTTCGCCGGGTCTCACCCGGTGTGATCAAGAAGCCTCGAGTGCCAGCACGAGCTCCTCCCTGACCTGCCCCTCACTCCCGGCAAGGAAGCCGTTCAGGGCGTTTCTCGCCTCGGTCCCGCCGATGCGGCCCATGGCCCAGGCGACCATGACGAGGACCCGGGCATCGGTGTTCTCTCCCCAGGCGCGGATCAGGTCGGGTACGTATTCCGGGTCTCGGCTGTTGCCCATGGCGCGGGCCGTGTTCATCTTCCAGCGCCAGATGTCATCGGGCCCCATGTAGAACATGTGGGGCCATACCCTCGAGACGTAGTGGTTGCCGTCCATGTGGAGCAGGCACCTGAGGTCGAAGGCGTCTTGCTTGGCGACGGCACGCTCGTTGAAGGGCCGTTCCCTGGCGAGCCACGGTGCATTGCGGGGGCAGACGTTCTGGCAGCGGTCACACCCGTAGATCCACATGCCCATGGGCTCACGCAGGTCCCGGGGCGTCGGTCCCTCCCCGAAATAAGTGAGGTACGAGATGCACCTGCGCGGGTCGATCTTCCGGGGGGCCTTCAGGGCGCCGGTGGGGCAGGCTGCGATGCAGGCGTTCCGGCACCAGTCAGGACAGGCGACGGTGTAATCCGGCTCGTCCGGATCGAAGGCGCGGTCGACCACCAGGGCGATGGGCAGAACCCACGAACTCTGCATGACCGCCCGCCTGGCATAGAACAGGGTGTTCTTGCCGAAGGTGCCGAGACCTGCCCTGGCAGCGGCCACGCGGTGGGGGAGGTTGAAGGGCACCTTCACGGCCATGCCCTTTTCCTGCAGGAAGGAGCGGAACGCCTTGATCCTCGGTGCGAGGCCGTCCTTGGTGACACGGTCGTCGTCCAGGTAGCAGCGGCCGAAGTGCCGTTCCAGCTGGAGCGGGAAGGCCTCGCGGAAGTAGGCCTCGATGAGCACGATGATGGATCTCGCCCCGGGCAGTATGGTCTTGGGGTCGGTCCCGGCCAGGAGGTCGAGGCCCATCCTGCCGACCCAGCCGTATTCCTCCTGCCGCTCGAGGAGAAGCTCCTTCTGCGATCCAAAGGGTTCCGCCGTGGTGAACCCGATGTCCACGAACCCGAGCTCACGTGCCTTCTCGATGATCTCGTGCCTGTCGGTCATGACGCGCTCCTTTCACCCAGGGAGGATACCCCAGGCAGGACAGCGGTGCAAGCTGCCGCATGAGGCGGTCGTTCTTGGCCTCTGAAGAGGTCACCTCGGCCTTGTCAGGTCCCGGAGGGCCTTCACGTATCGGGACTCGTCAAAGGGGTTTCTTGTCTGCATGACCCTGTTCATCTCCGCCAGCAGCACCGAGGCTATGAGCCGCAGGGCCTGTTCGGGCGCATATCCTCCGCGCAGCAGCCTGTCATAGGTCTTCCTCGTCTCGAGCGGCCTGCCGCTGTCTATCTGATGCTGGACCGCTTGGAACAGGGTTTCCTTCACCTGTGTCCTGTTCTTGTTGTCCATCGCGACTCCTTGTTCTGTACCGTCACCTCGTCTTTTCACGGGGATCTCAGCGGCCAGGGTACCGGGTACGGCGCCTCGATCGTGACCAGGTTCCTCAGGGTCGGGTGGGTGAACTCCATGCGGACGTGGTGGAGGGCTATGCCATGGAGGGGAGCAGCTGACTGCCCCCCATACCGGGCGTCTCCCATCACCGGGCAGCCGGTCGCGGCGAGCTGCGCCCTGATCTGATGGTAGCGGCCCGTCTCGAGAACGATCTCTGCCAGGTACATCCCGGAATGTCCGCGAAGGATGCGATAGTGAAGGGTGCACTCCCGGGCGCCTTCCTCATGGTCGGGGGCCTGGATCGACCTCATCCGCGAATGCCTCAGGAGGTGCCTCAAGGTCCCCTCCCGTGCCGGGAGGTCGTTCGTGATCACGGCATGATAGACCTTCCGGATTTCCCTGCGCCGCTGCTGGTCGTTCATCCTGCTCAATGCCTTGCCGGTCCTGGCAAAGAGGACAATGCCGCTGACCGGCCTGTCGAGCCGGTGCACGGCATGGAGAAAGACCTCCCCGGGCTTGCCCTTCACGCACCTGATCCACTCCTTGGCAAGGGACTCCAGGCTCGCCTCATCGCGCCCCGAGGGCTGGGTGAGCATCCCGGCCGGCTTGTTCAGCGCGAGGAGGTGGTTGTCTTCGTAGAGGATCTCGGGTTGATCCATGGCGCCGCTCCGTCACGTCCGTGCAGGATCGAGGGTTCCGGGGGTCCACCTGCAGTAGGTGCCGCTGGGCACGGGCAGGACGTCGGCCTTGCCCTCCAGCAGCATCTCCCCTGACTCGCACGATGAAGCCGACTGCACGGGCGTGGTGGCGCCCAGGATGTTCGCCAGGGCCGTGGGCGTGCAGGCGGGGGTGTGTGAGGTCAGCAGGATGAACAGCGGGCTGTCCGACAGCAGGGCCCAGCACTTCCGCACCGTTGCCACGAGCTCGTCCTCGAGCTTGTACACTTCCTCGTTCCTGCCGTGCCCGTAGGTGGGCGGGTCGAGAATGATCGCATCGTAGCGCCTGTCCCTGCGGATCTCCCGGTCGAGGAACTTGTTCACGTCGTCCACGATCCAGCGGACAGGGGCATCGGTGAGGTTGTTCAGGTCCGCATTCTCCCGCGCCCAGCTCACCATGCCCTTGGATGCGTCCAGGTGGCAGACACGCGCACCGCAGCGGGCCGCCGCCAGGGTGGCCCCCCCCGAGTAGGCGAAGAGGTTGAGCACGGATACCTGCGGCCGGCCGGCCTCGTTGGCATGGGTGATGGCCCTGGCGACCCATCGCCAGAGGCCTCGCTGCTCGGGAAAGATGCCCAGGTGCCCGAAATCCGTCCTGGCGATCCTGAAGCGCATGCCGTCGATGACGATGCGCCACGAATCGGGTATCCGCGTCCTGGTCTGCCAGCCTCTGCCCGGTCTGCGCTCGAAGCATGCATCGGCGTCTTCCCAGAGGGCCGGGTCTTTCCGCGGGGGCCAGATGGCCTGGGCACAGGGCCTGACGATCCTGTAGCGGCCGAACCTCTCCAGCTTCCTGCCCTCGCCGCTGTCCAGGAGTTCGTACTCGTCGGAAAGGGGCTGCTTCGGTTTCATGGCTGGTGTAGGTGTTACCATCACCTCGGCCGGCATGTATAGCGAATTATCGGTGCCCCGACGACTCGAAGGCGAGCAGGGTGATGCCCTTTCATGATCGTTTGTCTCGATCCCCGGGGACCGCCCTGCACGACCGGGCGTCGCTGCCGCACGTGTCATCACCGATCCTGCATTCCTCGTCCGAATACTCGATCTCCACGGTGGAGTGACTCATGCCGTGCTTGGCGAGGATGGCACGGAACCGCTCCTTGAGCTGAAGGATATCCTCCCTCGTGGCACAGGAGTCGACCACCACATGGGTGGTGAGCACGTGGCGGGTCCCGTCCATGGACCATACATGCGTGTGGTGGGTACCCAGTACGTGCGCGCACGCACGCAGGTCCCTCTCGATTCCCTCGATATCGGTGTTTGCCGGTACTCCCTGCAGGAAAATCCCCAGGGTCTTCCCGAGGTTTCTCAGGACGTTGGCGAGGATATAGGCGGTGATGATGATGGAGAGGAGAGGGTCGAGCACGGGTATGTCCCGGAAAAGGAGGACAACGCTCACTGCCAGGACGGCTGCCCAGCCGAGCACGTCTTCCATGAGGTGCCAGGCGACCATCCTGGCATTCATGCCCGAGGCCCCCCTGAGCCTGAGCACGGCCGCCCCGTTCACCACGATGCCCGCCACCGCCAGGGCCAGCATGCCCGGTGCATGAGGGAGTTCGGGGGAGAAGAGCCTGGGGACAGCCTTGAAGAGGATGAACACGGAGCCTGCGATGATGACGCCGGCGCTGATCACGGCTCCCAGGAGGGAGAACCGACGGTAGCCGTAAGTGAAGAACCTGTCGCCGCGCTTGAGTGACAGCCGCTCCAGGAGCCAGGCCGAGCCCAGGGCGACGCTGTCGCCGAGGTCGTGGATGGCGTCGGCCATGATGGCGAGGCTGTTGGTGTAGATACCGCCGATGAACTCGATGATGGCAAAGACGAGGTTCAGGATGAACGCGAACCCGATGCTTCCCGAATCGTCGTGCACGTGATGATGATCGTGTCCCATCGTCTCCGTGGTCACCTCTACGCGCTCCGCCAGGGCGCTCCATGACCGTACGCGGACAATCCTACACCATTTCGGGACGATGTCCAAGCGCCATGGACACGACCTCCGAACGTGCCGGCGGCAGGTCTTTGATCTTGACAGTGGTCGTGTCCGGGTGGTCTTTGTATGAATCATCATCGACGTGAGGATGGCATCCATGGTGCAGGCGGACGACAAACGATTGAGGCGGTTCTTCACCCCTTATCATATTGCCGTGGTGGGGGCATCCACGAAGAACCATTGGTTTTTCAACATGGTCGGTCATGCGCAACGGCTGGGGTTCGCGGGGCGGTTCCACCCGATCAATCCAGGTGCCGGGGAGGTGTGCGGCATTCCCGCGGTGGCCGCCATCGCGGACCTTCCCGATGACCTCATCGATTTCGCTGCGGTCATAGTCAGGAGTTCGCGGGTTCTCTCGACGATCGAGGAACTTGCCGGAAAGGGGATCAGGAATGTCCTGCTCGTCTCGTCCGGTTTCTCCGAGACCGGGCCGGAGGGAAAGAAGCTCCAGGAGGACCTTGCCGCCTTCTGTCGTGACCATGACATCATGCTCATGGGCCCCAACTGCCTCGGCTTCATGAACGTGGCGGGCGGGACGAGCGTTTTCGCCGGTGGTTCGGTGGAGGGAGAGCTGGTCTCCGGCACCATAGGCATCATCGGGCAGAGCGGTGCAGCCAGCGAGCAGATGGCCACCAAGATACTCAGGAAGGGGCTGGGGATTTCGACCTACGTCACCACGGGGAACGAGGCCGTCATGACCGCGGAAGACTGCCTGGAGTACCTGATCGCCGATGGCACGACCCGGGTGGTCGCCGGATTCATGGAGGGGTTCAGGGACATACCCCGCCTGAAGCGTCTCGCCCTGACCGCCGCCGACAGGCAGATCCCCATCGTCCTCATCAAGGTGGGCCGCTCCGCGAAAGGCGTTCAGGCCGCAGCGTCCCACACCGGGGCCCTGGCGGGAAACGAGCGGGTAATGGAAGCCTTTCTCACGCAGTACGGGATAACCCGTGTCGACACCATCGAGGAACTCGTGGAGACGGCCGGCATCTTTTCCCGGTGCCCCCTGCCGAGGGGCGGCCGCCTTGCCGTCTGCAACCTTTCGGGGGGGCTCGCGGGCATGTATGCGGATCTGTGCCAGTCGCTGTCCATCGAGCTTCCCGATTTCTCTCCTTCAACGATAGCGGCCTTGCGTGAGGTCCTTCCCGAGTTCGCACAGCCTGCGAATCCCCTGGATGTGACGGGATCGGGATTTTCCAGCGGCATGGACCGCATCGTGAGGATCATGCTGGACGACGAGAACACGGACATCATCCTGACCCTGTCGTTCCCGCCGGCAGCCGAGTCCGACACCTGGGCGCTCAAGCTCAACGAGTCGTACATGGGGGTGCTTCGCCAGGCACGCAAGCCCATCGTGCCCGTCACCTTCCGGGAGGTGAGCGACTATGCCCGGCGCTACTACCGGGAGCATGAACTGTATTACGTCGAGCATGTCCGGGACGGTCTGCGGGCCATCGCCCATCTGATACGGTATGAAAGGTTTCTCAGGGCTCGGTTTCCACGGTGAGACCGATCAATTCGTACCGGGACAGACGGCCTTCCCGGAGCAGGTGAGCGCTCGAGATGGTCTCGCCTGCTAGGCGGACGAGGCTGCATCCCGCCCAGAATGCGGCCGGTAGCCGTGACAGGAAGGCGGCAAGGTCTCCTGACGGCACGAGGATGCCTTTCCTGAGCAGACCGGGGCCCAGGTCATGCATGAGGAGATTGAAGATCTTGACGTGGGCGAGGCCCTCCTCCCGGTCGCCGGGCGATGGTCGGGCCCGATACGTTATGGTCGATCTCAGCTGACCGTAATAGCCGCCCCTCCTCATGGCCGCCCCGACCAGGCCCGGCATGGCTGCCGAAAGCGCCAGGGACGACCCGTTCCTGACCATGGCCGTATCGAGGTCGTCCACGGGCTTGCCGTCGAGGAAGATGGTCTGTATCCGTTCCTCGATATACTCCCGGCTCACGCCGAGCCGCCCGCAAAGGAAGGTGTTCACGGAGCACGCCTCCTTGAACCTCAGGGAGAATCCGTTCTGGATGAGGAGCAGAAGGTCGTTCATGAGACTTTCTGCGAGAACGAGGTGAAGGTCCGCATGCTTCTGGCGGGACATTGTCCGTACCCCCCGGTACCGAGTGCTTCAGCGCACAGGTTTCGTGGCGGAAACCATACTAGCAGAACGTGCTTCTCGTGTCAGTCGATTTCGGAGAGGGTCTCGACGGTGAGGGTGTTCTCCCTGGTGCCGCGGCCCTGGGACAGGAGCACCGTCGCGGGCGCCGGGCAAGGGGTCGCTCCGGGATCGAGGCCTGCTGATTCAGTTGATGTAGTATCCGGCCACCCGCCATGTCCCGTCCTTCTCGAGCATGGACGTCACGGTCTCGACGGCGCTGCCCTTGTTCTCGAAGGAGGTCTCGAACTGGATCACCACGTAGTCCCCGTCAGGAGCACCCGGCAGGGAGGTCCTGTGCTCGGCGGTCTTGAGGGTTCTGCCGAGCGCCTTTCCCAGGGGGCCCCGCACCCCTTCCATGGCCTGCTTCCACTGCTCTTCCCTGATCGCCCCCTTGAAGTAGTCGGCCGATTCCTTCAGGCTGCCCGCATAGTCGCCTTTATCGACCAGGGCAAGCCACTGCAGGGCCGCTTCGACCGCCTTGCCCTCGATCGGCTCTGCCGCAGGCAGCGTGGTTCCTGCCAGCATGATGCAGGCAGCCATGAGTCCGGTCAGCACGTTCCTGAACATGAGTTCACCTCCGTCGTCGAGTAGTGATGGTCACCATGGTATGCCATCACCGGGGCGTCTGTAAACGGCATCCTGCATACCCTCCGGTCCCCGGCCATGGCATGGGGTACATCTGTCGGAAAGGGAAGAATCGTCGTGCGCGAGGAGGATCCAGGACCGGGCTGCGGTGGGGTTGGATTGTTGGCGCCCGGGCCTGGATCCCGATCGGTCGGTTCCCGGTTATTTCTTGAGCATGGCCTTGATCTTCTTGGCGTCCTGCTCCGTGTAGTACCTGCAGGCACCGCGGGTAGACGCAGGCTCTATCCCTGCCTTGACGATGGCGTCCTTGACCGCCTTGAGTCCCACGCCCCAGTCCCGTGCGAGGTTCGACGGGGTAATTGCCTTCTTCTTCTCTGCCATTGAACAGTCCCTCCTGAATGTGATGTAGGTTCCGTCCCGATAGATTTCAACCATGACGATCGTTCGCGGGTCAGGACGTCTCCATTGAATCCTAGATAGAAACGAGCACCGTAGAAATCAAGACCTGCACCTCGACGGAACGCGTTCACGGGAGACCCCCGTCACTGCCGCTATCGGTCCGTGTTCATGGCAAACAAGGATCTCAGCGCGATTCTCACCGGAATGCCGCCCGATGCAAGGACCTGCAGCGCGGCCAGCCTCGTCTCGAAGGGACCGATGGTCCAGCAGCGCTCCCCGGGAAGCTCCTCAACGGGAATGCCGGGTTCGTTGACCGGGCAGATGTCGCGCATCTCCACAGGGGTGCCCTCTGCGGTCTCCTCGATCCACCGCAGCGGCAGGCCCTGGGTACGGCAGACATAGGGCCGGTACTTATAGATCCGGCACGACCCCTCCCCGTCGAGGAAGGCGCACGCCCCTTCAGGGTGCGGATCGCCCGTTTCAATGATCTCTGCGGCATGGTGCGCTATGTACTGGGCCTCGACCTCGAAGACGGTGATATCGTCGATGCAGCACGTGGAGCATCCCGGGGAGCAGTGCAGCCTGCCGGCGTGGATGGACATGAGCCTGAGCGCTGCCTCGTCCACCTCGAGATAGAGAGCCTCGAGGGACTTCAGGATGTCACCCCATGGAGTCGAGGGACTGGTCATGTGAACGTACCGGGCATCAGGACAGATCCCGGTTGAGGTGCACCCGCAGCCTCTCGTGCGGATCGTCCGGCATGGTGTCCTATCCGTCGGTGTCCGGGAGGTCGGCCCGGAAGTCAACGGATGACCGCATGAAGGAGTACTTCTCCGGGGAGGGAGGGCGCCTCAGAAGGGCGTCGGGTTTCATGTCCAGGGTGCGCGCCCCCGAGGGGCATGCGGCCACGCAGAGCCCGCAGCCGATGCAGCGTTCGTGGTCGATCGCCACCGTGTCCTCGGACAGGCTCAGTGCCTTCATGGGGCAGCGGGCCACGCAGGCGCCGCATGACAGGCACTTCCCCTCGTCGTATCGGGGGAGGTAGTTCGACGACAGCACCCGGCCGGGGTTGGGCAGCTGCTTGAGAAAACGGAGGATGGTGCAGCAGTCGGGGCAGCAGTTGCAGATGCACTCGACATTGCGGGCATCGCCCCCGGTCTGGTGGACGAGTCCGTGCTCCTCGGCGTAGTCGATGACTCCGAGGGCCTCAGCGCGGGTGATCCACCTGCCGTACCCGATCTCCTCGATGGGGTATTCCGCATAGAAGTCGAAGGCGATGCAGACCTCGCCCGAATGGGTGCAGCTTCGCATCCCCAGGGTCTTCAGGTGGTGGCCGCAGGCGCATTCGAAGAGGCCGATCCGCTCCTTGTCGTGGATGATGGCCCGGACGTCGTCATAGGGCAGGACCTGTTTCTCGCCGGGCAGGTCGGCCTGTATGGGTATAGTCCTGAGCGACCGGGTCTTGGGAATGAACCCCCCGGTGAGGTAGTCCTCGATGAGGCGCGGGAGCTCGGGGTCCGGGTCCCTGCGGTAGGGCTGGTGCTCGAAGAATCCGTGCATGAAGGGTGCTGCCGCGTAGTATTTCCGCCCCTTCCACGTCCTCGGGAACACCAGGCCCTTGTCCTTCATGCGCTCGAGGATGCGGCCGGCATCTTTTTCGGGCATGCCGATCTTCTCTGCAATGGATGCGACCGGCTCGAGCCGGCGGCTCATGGCCAGATACACGGCCGCCTCTTCGGGGGTGAAGAGGCGTTCGAGCACGACCATCTCGCTGCCCGCGGCCGACGCGGTCATGCCCACGGAATACTGGTCGATCCGTTCACGGAGCTGCCTGAGGATGTCCTGCGACATGGGGCACCTGCCTTGTCTGGGATAGGGTCAGGATAATACGTGGGCAGGCGCCTGTCAACGATTCACAAACGGGCGCTCGAGGATGGGACGCCTATTTCCCCGTGCCGCCGAGCATCCCCCTGACTGCCGCGGGAAGGTCGGCGGGCAGGACCACGAACTTCGCGTTGGCCGAGGCGGAGAAGTTCTTGAGCGCCTCGATGTACCTGCCGCCCAGGATGAACATGACGGGCAGGTCGTTGTCGCGCACCGCGTCCGTGATCTTGGTGATGGCGATCTGGTCGCCTTCGGCGAGGACGACCTTGGCCTGGGCGTCCAGCTTGCTTGCCTCCATCCTTCCTTCGGCCTGGAGGATAGCCGCCGCCTTCTCTCCCTCGGCCTTGGTGACCGTGGCCCTGCGCGCGCGCTCGGCTGCGGCCTGCTCCTCCATGGCGCGCTGCATGGTCTCGGAGGGACTGATATCCTGGATCTCCACGGTCTTGAGCATGATGCCCCAGTCCGCGATGTCGTCGGAGATGCTCTCCTTGAGCCGGGCCTTGATCTTCTCCCGGGACGACAGGGCGTCGTCGAGGTTCATCTCGCCGATGATGGAGCGCAGCGACGTCTGGACCAGGTTCTGGATGGCCAGGCGGTAGTCCTCCACGCCGTAGACGGCCTTCTCCGGCGAGATGATGTTGATGTACGCCACCGCATTCACCACGATGACGGCGTTGTCCTTGGTGATGACCTCCTGGGAGGGGATGTCCAGCACGATGTCCTTGGTGGTGACCTTGTAGGCCACGGTGTCGATGTAGGGGATGATGAAGTTCAGGCCGGGCCCGAGGGTCGTGTGGAACTTGCCGAGCCTCTGCACCACGTGCTTGCTGCCCTGGGGCACGATCCTCACGCCCAGGAAGATGGTGATGAGGACCAGGATGACGAATACGGCGACAACGAACAGTCCGGGCATTGAAACCTCCCTAAAGAGCGCCTAGCCCTTTTTCTCGACGATGAGGGTGTTCCCCGATACTTCTCTGACCACGACCCGGTCCCCTGCCGTGACCTCGTGGTCGCAGATGAAAGGCCACTCGTCCGAGCCCAGCAGGGGTCTGGAAAAACGTATGGTGCCCCGCCTGCCTTCCCCCGGCGCGGTGATGACGTGGCCGGTCTCACCCACGATGGCCTCCCGTGAGATCCCCGCCTTGGTGCGGTCCGCCATGAACGGTTTGAAGAACCTGAACCACATGAAGGTGAGCCACCCCGAGAGGATGGCCCACACGAAGAGCTGCCAGGAGAGGTCGATGCCGGGGACGAAGAAGAGCAGCGCAGCGATGATGAGGGCACCGAGCCCGAACCACAGGACGGTCATGCTGCCGAGGAAGAGCTCGGCGATGAGCAGGACCATTCCCCCGATGAGCCAGTGCCAGTATGCGAGCGTGACCGCCATGTGAATATCTTTACGTTATCACAGGGGAAATGTCCATACGCGCGGGCAGGAGCGCCCCGGTCATTTCTTCTGCTTGAGCAGGTCCCTGATCTCTGTCAGGAGGACCTCTTCCTTGGCTGGCTCTTCAGGCTTCTCCTCCTCCTTGCGCTTGAACGTGTTGATGCCCTTGATCACGAAGAAGATGGCCAGCGCGATGATGATGAAGTCGATGACGGTCTGGATGAACGTTCCGTAGTTCAGGGTGACCGCCGGGGTCTGGTCCACTGCCGCCTTCAGCACGATGGCGAGGTCGCTGAAATTGACACCGCCCAGCGCCAGCCCGATGGGGGGCATGATCACGTCGGCCACCAGCGATGACACGATCTTGCCGAATGCCGCACCGATGATGATGCCCACAGCCATATCCACCACATTGCCCCGTAACGCGAATTCCTTGAATTCCTTCATCATGCCCATTGCCAGAACCTCCTCTCGAAATGATGTACGTGCAGTGCCGCGTGCTCCGGGGTCATTATAAGCGCAAACAGCCGCAAAGACAAAGTTCCCGTTGCACAGGGACTGCGGTGCTCCCGTTTCGTCGCGGTGGGGCTCACTGCCCTGTCCACGACCCGCTTCTTCATGCTGGGGGAGTTGACCTCCCTGATGACGCCCACCAGTACGGTTCTCTCCTTTTAAGGGGTTATAGATCATTATAGCCCTGGCAGAGGTGAACGTGAATATCCCGCTGCGGAAATTGACCATAACATGCTGAAATCCGATGACAAAAAACCGTGTCAGCGATCCTGCCCGCTCCGGGGGTCATGGCCGGGCAACCCATAGCGGTCCACGAACGCGAGGGTGACCGAGCGGAGGTCTTCGGTGATCAGCGAAAGGGCCGTCCCGGCGATTTCGGGGGGCACACCGCCGTAGAAGGCCTCGGCGATGCCGCCCGTGATGCATGCCTGGGTGTCGCTGTCGCCGCCCAGCGAAACGGCGTTGCGGATTGCGTCTTCATAGTCTTCCGATTCGAGGAACGCGATGATGGCCTCGGGCACGCTGCCCTGGCAGGTCACGTCGAACCGGTAGCCGGGCCTGATCTGAGCGAGGGAGCGGGAGAGGTCATACCCGAAGGTCGATTCCAGGTACTCCCTGATGGCGGTCTTCGCATGCCCTGTCCGTGCGAGGAATATGGCAGCCGCCGTGGCCTGGGCGCCCTTGATGCCCTCGGGGTGGTTATGGGTGAAGGCACTGAAATGACCGGCCTTCTCCAGGACGTCCCGAAGGCTCTCGGAGGCATGACCCACGGGGCTGATCCGCATGGCTGACCCGTTGCCGAAGCTGTTGTACGGCGGGCTGCCCTGCACGCGCGCCCACTGCCGGAACATGCCGCCGTACCCGGCATGGGGGTATCGGCGGTAGTACGCCTTCATGAGATCGCCGTAGTCCCTGCCGGTGAGAATGGCCTCCGCCAGGGCGACGGTGAGCACGGTGTCGTCCGTGAAGCGGCTGCCCGGGGGGAACAGGGCGAAGTCCTTGGTCTTGACGCGGTGCCGCTCGTAGACGGACCCGATGATGTCCCCTGCAATGGCGCCGATCACGGGTCTGCCCCCTCGTGCTCGAGGCCGGCCTCGATCCTGCGCAGGGTGTCGAGATACTCCTGTCTGTGCCTGATGCCCAGGGCCTGCTCGATGAGCGCCCTGGCACGGGCGTCCATGCCCTGCTCGTGTAGGACCGTTGCCAGGTTGTTCATGATGTCCGGGTTCTTCGGGTCCCGCTCGAGGGCCCGGGAATAATGCTTCTCGGCCGCCGCCAGGTCCCCGTTCGAGTAGGCGACATTGCCCAGGTTGAAGTAGGGGACCGACCAGTCCCGCTCCTTGCCGGCGGCCTTGAGGTACTCCCTTTCCGCCAGGTCCATCCTGCCCTGCAGTTCATAGCTCAGGCCGAGGTCTACGTGCTCCCGGGCGGTCAGGGGGTCTTCGAGGATCACGATCCCCGGCGTGGAGCAGGCGGTCAGAACCGCTATCAGCGCCAGACCGAAAGATAGACGGAGCCTTTCTTTGCCCATATCCTTCCGAACTCCGCATAGGGAAAGGTTTCACCGGATTCGTACCCTGTGTGGGCGATGAACCCCTTGTCCGAATAACCGATGATCACGAGGTAATGGGGCCTGGTGATGACCCAGAATCCGAGGTCCACGAGCACGATAACCGGTTTCTTTTCCCGCAGGGCCGCCTTGATGTCGTCCGTGGACCCCCGGCCGAGATGGGTCTGGAATCCATGCGACCGGGCACAGTCCTCGAGGTCGGTGATGAGGGCCCCCCTGAGTTTTTCCGAGTACACGTCCCGGGCGATGGTGTCCTGGTCCACGGTGAGACCGTAATACCCGAAGACCGAAACCAGCGAAGCAGGGCCGCAGAAGCGCGACTCCTGCTTCACGAACGGTACGCCCTCGATCTCGAACGATCCGGCCTCAGCAGAGAAGAGCAGGAGCAGAGACAGCAGGACCTTCAAGGCTGCTCATCCTGATGATGATCTCTTTGTTCATGAGCTTGAGGATGATGATGACGAGGATCACGATGACGAGCAGGGCGATGATGATGCCCAGCCCGCTGTCGCCGGCTGCCAGCACGTCATCGGAGGCCTGGGCCAGGGTGTGGACCTGGGCCGGCGTCATGGAAGGGAGCTTGGCGGCGACCTCCTCGGAGCTCAACCCGTAGGCCTTGAGCTTCTCCTGCACCATCTTTGTTTCCAGGGCGCGCTGGATGGTGTCCATGTCCCTGGCCATCTCACTGCCCGCCTGGCCCGAGGACCCCACCGAAGGGATGAGCGCGGCAAAGGCCGGAGAGGTTGCCAGGAAGATCATATGGAAGCAGATGAATGCGGCGAGAAAGCGGTTTCTCATCAGGGATATCATGGAAGAAGGACCTCCTCGTTTTTCATCTGTGATAATCCCTTGGGCCCATCCTGTCAACACCAGGGGGAGGGAGGACGATTCACCGTGATAGCCACGGCCCGATTCCAGGGTGAACACAACCGAGTGCCCGAGACCGGACTCGAACCGGTACAGAGCAAGCTCCGAGGGATTTTAAGTCCCTTGCGTCTGCCAATTCCGCCACTCGGGCAGCACCTTTTCGATGTAACCGCATAGCCGCACCATGTCAAGCTTCACGTGCCCATTGTTTTTGTTTCCTTCCATGGGCCGGGCATCCTGTGGTATGCACGAGGCACTGAGCGATCTTTGCGCGCAGGGCATCACGTCATTGCAGCGAGAAAGGAGAGTGCCATGGTCAAGGTGACCTGTCTGGGATCGGCCGGGACGGTTACGGGTGCCAATTTCCTCGTGGAAACCACCGCCGGCGCGAAGTTCCTGGTGGACTGCGGGATGTTCCAGGGCGGCAAGAAGATGGAGCAGCGCAACTGGCGCCCATGGGATTTCGACCCAGCCCAGATCGATGCCCTGTTTCTCACCCACGCCCACATCGACCACAGCGGACGGATACCCAAGCTCGTCAGGGATGGGTTCCGGGGCCGCATCCTCACGACCGGCCCGACGGTCCAGCTCTGCGGCATCATGCTCATGGACGCGGCCCATATCCAGGAGACGGAGGCCCAGTGGCAGTCGCGGAAGAACAAGCGGAAGGCGCGAGAAGAGATTGCCCCCCTGTACACGACCGAAGACGCCCTGGAGAGCCTCAAGTACCTCACCCCGGTGGAGACCGACGACATGATTGAGGTGACCGACGGCGTGCGGGCACGTTTCAGGAACGCCGGCCATATTCTCGGCTCGTCCATCGTGGAGCTGTGGGTGAAGGAGGACGATGGTGAAATAAAGATCGTGTTCTCGGGCGATCTCGGCAGGTCAGGCCAGCTCCTCCTCAAGGATCCGGCCCAGATTTTCAACGCCGATTACGTCTTCGTGGAATCGACCTACGGCAACCGCCTCCACAAGTCCGCGCAGGAGAGCCGGGAGGAACTCCTCGGGGCCATCAACCATGCCTGCGCCAACGGCGAGAAGACGATCATCCCGGCCTTTGCCGTCGAGCGCACCCAGGAGATCCTCTACCTCCTGGGCGAGTTCCGCCGCGAAGGCAGTCTTCCCGACATCCCGGTGTACATCGACAGCCCGCTCGCAATCAAGGCCACCGACATCTTCAGGAAGAACATGGAGCACTACGACGAGGAGACCATGGCCATGGTGAACGGCGGACACAACCCGTTCAGCCTGCCCGGCCTGCGGTACAGCGAGAAGACCGCGGAGTCCATCGCCATCAACGAACAGCGCGGCCCGGCCATCGTCATCGCGGGGAACGGCATGTGCACGGCGGGGCGCATCAAGCACCACCTCAAACACAACCTCTGGCGGGAGGGGGCGAGCGTCGTTATCGTGGGGTACCAGGCCAACGGGTCCACGGGCAGGAAGATCGTGGAGGGTGCCACGTCCGTCAGGATCTTTGGCGAGGACGTGGCGGTCAAGGCACGAATCTACACCATCGGCGGCTTCTCGGCCCATGCAGACCAGCAGGATCTCCTGAAGTGGGTGGGCAACTTCACCGAATCCCAGCCCAAGGTCTTCGTGGTGCACGGCGAGCCGGAGGCGAGCGAGGAGTTCGCCCGGACCGTCACGGAGAGGACGGGTCTGGCGGTTCACGTCCCCGGCTGGCGGGAGCGCCTCGTCCTCAAGTTCAGGGAGTACGCCGCCGAGGCGGCAATGACCGAAGAGAAGACGGCCGACCCGAAGGCCGACATGATCGCGGTGCTGGCCGACATGGAGCGCCAGATGGAGGCGCTCAGGAGGCGCATCGACCAGGCTGCCAACCTGCCCCGCATCACCGACGACGAGGTCGATCGGCTGAGGTACATGGAAGAGGAGCTCAGCGATATCCTGGCGTGAGGTGTCCCCCTCGGGGACGGTCTCCATGAGGCGTCCTTGATCTCACAGACCCGGGCCGGGGCATGAAGGCGCCCTCTTTCCCGTTGACAACTCCTCAAATGACCTCTAGAAAAAGGACATGTCAGACAGATCACTGTGTCCCATTTGCGCATGGCGAGGCGACTGTAATAAGAAGTTCAAACCCGGTGCTGGCGTTCACTGCCCCGATTTCAGCCGAGACATGGCCATCAAGAACTCGGAGCTCGAAGAAGAGGCGGCAAGGCAGTCCGAATCGAAGAATGGAGCGAAGAAGCCGAAAAAGGGCCTCTGGCCCATGTAAGCCTCTTCTCGCCGTTACAGTCCGATAAACTGCACATAGGCGCTCTTCCCCTGCACGATGAGTGCAGCGGCGCCGTGTGGTGATACGGCTATGTCCACGCAGTAGCCGTCGGCAAACTCGGTCAGCACTTCCCGGGCAAAATCTTCTCCTGCCGGATAGTATCTGATGACCTGGGCCTTTTCGAACACGTTCAGGCGCGACACCATCCCCGCAAGCCCCTGGCCGTTTCTGAAGGTGATGATCCTGTCCCCTGACAAGGCGATCCTGGGCTTGAAATAATAGCGGGCAGGGATGTCTCTCTCGTCGTTGCCCCCGGCACTCCTGTCCTCGTCCACATACTGCGGGGTTATGGAGGTGCCGTCCGCATCGGTCCAGAGCACGGTTTTCCCGTTCGCTACGGTGAGCCTGCCCGATGCGTCGTAGGATATGATCTCCGGACCGGCTGCAGAGGGCACGATCTCCCCGGTGATGGAGCTTATGAAATCGAGGTCTGGGGGAATCTGGGGGGATGATCCCGCCACCCTGGCCGCCCGGGACCATTGGAACGGCAGGGGGCTGAAGGTCCTGTCGAACCTCAGTGTCGAGGAGACGAGCCCCGAACCCAGGGGGATGACCGGCTTGTTCCATTGCTCCCCGATCTGAGTCCCTCTGACGAGGTAGGTCCTGAACCCGTCCATGAGCCTCGTCAGCACGACGATATCGTCGCCGTAGTGATAGATCCTCAGGATCTCGTTGTTGCCGCGCGTTTTCCAGAGGGGGGACGCCTTTTCTCCGACGAGTTCATAGACCGTCTTCGTGTCGCTCACGAAGACCTTTTCGCCCGCGGCGACAATGGATGTGGGTATGAACGGGAGTTTGACGCGCGGGCGGCCTTCCGCCCCCATGGCCGGTGCTCCCCGATGCGCGGGGCCGGCAGGGACGATCCCGGCGCCGGCAAAGATCGTCGAGATCATCTCGTCGATGGTGGGCGAGACGGCCGACACATCCTTTATATCCTTGTGAAAGGCCCTCGGCGGGTCGGTATCGAGCAGGGCATCGTACGAGATCACCTCCCCGAGGGCGCTGATGGTCACGCTGAGTCTCGAGAAGCTCTCCACCGGGATGCCCCTCGCGATGCACCGGGTCAGGATGGTCGTGCCGATACCGTCCTTCATCGCCGTCAATTCCTGGGGGCCGGATATTTCCACCTTGACTTCCATGGCCAGGGCCGTTGCCGGGAGACAGAGGCACACCATGAAGGCCAGAACCGAAAGGGTTTTCCTCATACCCGCTCCTTTTTTCATGGGGATTCGAACAGCTGAGAGCCTTATACCACATGTGTCGGTGATGGCAAAGGCGCTCCGGAAAGGCCCCCGACCGAGATATGAATGATCATTCATTTTTCCTTGACCTCGGCTCTTTCTTTCGATATATAATTGCGGTTGCAAAGCAAATTATATTCTTTACAAGGAGGCGTTACATGGCTGAGGAGACCAAGGATTTTGGAGAACAGTTGTTCCCCGTACCCCCGAAGGTCAGGGAAAAAGCTTACATCAAGAGCAAGGAAGAGTACCAGAAGCTGTATGACGAGTCTGTGAAGGACCCCGACAAGTTCTGGGCCAAGATCGCCGAGCGGATAGACTGGTTCAAGAAGCCGACCAAGATCTGCGACTTTTCCTTCAAGCCCCCGGTGTACGTGAAGTGGTTTGAGGACGGAGAGCTCAACGTCAGCTACAACTGCCTCGACCGCCAGATCAAGAACGGCCGCAAGAACAAGGCCGCCATCATCTTCGAGGGTAACGATCCGTCAGACAACAAGACCTACACCTACATGGACATGTACCGCGAGGTCAACAAGTTCGCCAACGTGCTCAAGAAACATGGCATCAAGAGGGGCGACCGGGTCACCATCTTCCTGCCAATGATCCCGGAGCTGGCCATTGCAATGCTCGCCTGCACCCGCATCGGCGCCATTCATTGCATCGTGTTCGGCGGCTTCTCGTCCGATGCGCTGAAAGAACGTATCGTGGACAGTGAATCAAAGCTGCTCATCACCTGCGACGGCACCTTCCGTGGCGCCAAGGCCGTTCCCCAGAAGGACAATGCGGACAAGGCCCTGGCCGAGTGCCCGAATGTCTCCAGGCAGATCGTGGTGAAGAGGACCGGTACCCAGTGCGCATGGAAAGAGGGCAGGGACCTCTGGTGGGAAGACGAGATGAAGACCGTCCCCTACTACTGCGAGCCTGAGAAGATGAAGGCCGAAGATCCTCTCTTCATCCTCTACACCTCCGGATCCACCGGCAAGCCCAAGGGTGTCATGCACACCACGGGCGGCTACCTTGTCTACGTGTCCTACACCCACCAGCTGATCTTCGACTACCACGAGGAAGACATCTACTGGTGCACCGCCGACATCGGGTGGGTCACCGGCCACAGCTACATCGTGTACGGTCCGCTCGCCAACGGCGCCACCAGCATCATGTTCGAGGGCGTGCCCAGTTACCCCGGCTTCGACCGGTTCTGGGACGTGGTCGAGAAGTTCAAGGTCGACATCTTCTACACTGCACCCACCGCCATCCGCGCCATTGCCAAGGAAGGCGACGACTGGGTCAAGAAGCACGACGTCAGCTCCATACGCATCCTGGGGTCCGTGGGCGAGCCGCTCAACCCCGAGGCCTGGAGATGGTACTACAACATGATCGGACGCGGCGAGTGCACCATCGTTGACACCTGGTGGCAGACCGAGACCGGCGGCATCCTCATCACCCCGCTGCCCGGCGCCATCGACATCAAGCCCGCCAAGGCCACCGTTCCGTTCTTCGGCGTCGAGCCGGCGCTGCTGGACGACGACGGCAAGGAACTCCCCGGTATCGCCAGGGGCAACCTGGTCATGAAGAGGCCGTGGCCCGGCATCATGAGGGGAGTGTGGGGCGATCCCAAGCGGTTCGAAGAGACCTACTTCGTCCAGTTCCCGGGCTACTACGTCACCGGTGACGGCGCGGAGCGGGACGAGCTCGGTTACTACAAGATCACCGGCCGCGTGGACGACGTCATCAACGTGTCCGGCCACCGCATGGGCACCGCCGAGGTCGAGAGCGCGCTCGTGTCGCATCCGCAGGTGGCCGAGGCCGCGGTCGTGGGCTTCCCGCACGACATCAAGGGCCAGGGCATCTTCGCGTACGTGACGCTGAACACCGGGGTTGCCAAGTCCGACGAGCTCAAGAAGACGCTCATCGCCCACGTGAGGAAGGAGATCGGCCCCATCGCGTCTCCCGACCACATCCAGTGGGCCGACGCGCTGCCCAAGACACGTTCGGGCAAGATCATGCGCCGCGTGCTCAAGAAGGTCGCAGCCAACGACTTCAAGGATTTCGGCGACACCTCCACGCTGGCGGACCCGTCCGTGGTCGACACCCTCGTCGAGGGAAGGAAGCAGCTGAAGTAGCTCCACCGTAAGACGACCGGGGGGTCGGCCGACGCCGACCCCCCCCAAGTTTCAGTAATATTTTGCAACTACTACATAATGATAGCTGTTCGACATGACGCAATTATACCATGTTCATCATGCGTGATAAGGAAGGGTCAAAATGAGGGGTGAGGAAAAATATCGCATGATATTGAATGCTGCAAAGCAGGTTTTTGCGATGGAGGGATTCTACAACTCCAAGGTGTCAGAGATCGCCCGCGAGGCCCACGTGGCTGACGGGACCATATACCTCTACTTCAAGAACAAGGACGACATTCTCATATCGCTCTTCGAGGAAGAACTCACCAGGATCATCAAGACCGTCAAGTCCGAGCTCGAATCGATCACGGACCCGCGTGAGAAGCTCATAAAGTTCTGCGACAACCACCTCGCCATTCTCGAGGCGGACAAGGCCCTGGCTGAAGTCATACAGGTGGAGCTCAGGCAGTCGAACAAGTTCATGCGGGAATACAAGAACAGGCATTTCCTTTCGTACCTGAACATCATTGCGGATATCGTCGCCCAGGGCCAGCAGCAGGGCATATTCCGCAACGAGCTGAAGCCCGACCTGTGCGCACGGGTGATCTTCGGGTCCCTTGACGAGCTCTCCACGTACCTGATAACGTCCAAACGCAAGCGTTTCGATGTCCACGAGGTGGCGGTCATGGTAGGCAGGTCGTTCCTCGAGGGTATGGTGCGGGACTCGAACTGAAAGAGCCGTGGAGGAGTCGAGGCCTCCCTGGACAGGTGCCGGACCACCGCTGGGGGGGATGCCGGATATGGAGAAGGGAAGCAGGGCAAAAAACGAAAAATGCCCAAGGGATAAAAAAACCCAGGAAGGAGGTTTGGAGTGAATACCGTTGTATGCTTAAAGCAGGTACCTGACACGGAGACCCTGATCAAAGTCGCAGGTACATCCATCGCAACAGACGGCATTAAGTGGGTCATCTCTTCCTTCGACGAGTTCGCCGTTGAAGAGGCAATCAAGCAGAAGGAGAAGATGGGCGGAGGCAAGGTGACCATCGTTTCTCTCGGCCCCGACAGGGCCATCGAGTCGGTGCGGACCGCACTGGCCATGGGAGCGGATGACGCCGTCCACGTCAACGACGGCGCCTACTACGAAAAGGCCGATCCGTATGCCACGGCCCAGGCACTCGCCGCAGGCATCAAGGGGCTCACCTATGACGCGGTGTTCCTCGGCAAGCAGGCCATCGACGACGATGCCGGCCAGGTCCCGGCCATGGTGGGCGAACTCCTCGGACTGCCCGTGGTGACGCAGGTCATCAAGTTCGAGGCCGCGGCGGACAAGAAGAGCGCCACCGTGACGAGGGAAATCGAGGGCGGCCAGATGGTCATCGATGTTCCTCTCCCGGCAGTGTTCTCCGCACAGAAGGGACTGAACGAGCCTCGGTACGCATCGCTGCCCGGCATCATGAAGGCGAAGAAGAAGCCCGTCGACGTGAAGAATGCCGGTGCACTCGGGGTGACTGCAGGCCCCATGACGGTTGTCAAGGAAATGTCATTGCCTCCGGCCCGCCAGGCAGGCAAGATCATCGCCGGCGACGATGCAAAGGCCAAGGCTGCGGCACTCGCAAAGGCCTTGCACGAAGAAGTGAAGATTATCTAAGGTGAGGAGGGGAGAACAATGGCAGGAACACTTATTTACGCGGAAGTTCAGAAGGGCGAGATCAAGAAGGGCGCCTTCGAGATAGCGAGCAAGGCAAAGGAACTGGGCGGCGACGTGGCGGCGTGCGTGATCGGCAAGGGTGCCGAGGCGCTGGCACCGCAGCTTGCGAAGTACGGCGCTGACAAGATCTACGTGGTGGACGGCCCCGAGTACGAGAACTACGTGCCCGAGACATTCGTCCAGGCATTCGTGCAGGTCGCACAGACCGTGCAGCCCTCGGTCATCCTGACCAGCGCATCGGCACAGGGCAAGGATTTCACCCCCGCCGTGGCGGCCAGGCTCAATGTCGGCGCCATCTCGGACTGCGTCGCGGTCACGAAGGAAGGTGACAAGATCATCGCCAAGAGGCCGATGTACGCGGGCAAGGCATATGCCATGGTCGAGGCAGTGGGCAATCCCCAGGTCATCTCGATCAGGCCCAATGCGCTCGGTGCCAAGGAAGTCGCGGGCGCCGGCGCGATCGAGAAGGTCGCCGTGAACCTTGATGCATCCAAGATCAAGGCCACGGTGAAGTCGGTCGAAGTCGCGGCCACCACCGAGCCCGACCAGACCGAGGCCGAGATCATCGTGTCGGGCGGACGCGGCATGAAGGGTCCCGAGAACTTCGCCATGCTCGAGCAGCTGGCAAAACTCTTCGGCCCCACCGCGACCACAGGTGCATCAAGGGCGGCCGTCGACGCAGGGTGGAGAGGCCATTCCTACCAGGTCGGCCAGACGGGCAAGACCGTGAGCCCGAACCTCTACGTGGCATGCGGCATCTCCGGTGCCATCCAGCATATGGCCGGCATGGGGACCTCCAAGGTCATCGTCGCCATCAACAAGGACGCCGAGGCGCCGATCTTCACCAAGGCAGACTACGGTGTCGTGGATGACCTGTTCAACGTCGTCCCGGCGCTCATCGAAGAGATCAAGAAGATCAAGGGTTAAATAACAGGCAGCACGGGGGCGGGGGCAGACCCCGCCCCCCTACTATACAATCCACGATTCAGGGGGGGCTATGCACGGTCCACAAGGAGAACTGACCCGCGAGGTCTTTTGGAACATTTTGAGTCCGGGTTCCTACACGGAGCAGATCCTGCTCTATATCCTTGCCCTTACGGCGTTCGGACTGTTGTTCAGGGCACTGTACAAGGGCGGGTTCGGCACGCGCCTGAAGACCATCTTCCAGGCCAAGGGAACGGACGTGAACAGGCTCGACAACTGGACAGACCGCCTGTGGTACGCCGTTGCCGACATCGTCACGCACAGGAAGATCATCAGGGAACCCTACCAGGGCATATTCCATCTGTTCATCTTCTATGGGTTCGTGGCCCTGGTCATCACGACGGCCATAGTCTTCTTCCAGGCGGACATCCTGTATCCCATCACAGGCATCTGGTTCATGAAGGGCGGGTTCTACCTCGGGCTGTCCCTCTTCGCCGACGTGTTCGGCATCCTGTGCATCGTCGGCATCCTCATGGCGCTGTACCGGAGGTACGTCATCAAGCCGGCCTGGCTCGACCAGAAGCCTGAAGACAACGCCACCCTGTGGTTCATACTGGCCATCCTGGTAACCGGGTTCATCGTGGAGGCGCTCAGGATCCAGGCCACCGAGACCAACCCGGCGCACCCCATGCACGCATACATCTGGACCTCACCGGGCGGCTACACCCTGTCGTTCCTCTTCTCGTGGATGGACGAGAAATCCATAAGGGGCACGCATTACCTTCTCTGGTGGGTCCATATCCTCATGGCGCTCTCCTTCTTCGTGTACATCGGCTACACCAAGCTCATGCACATCTTCATGACCCCGGTGAACATCTTCCTGCGGCCCGCGGCCCCGCAGCCGCCCATCAAGGTCATGCCGCCCGAGATGTTCGAGTGCGCCGAGACCTTCGGCATCCACAACCTGGAGGAATATTCCTGGAAGGACCTCTTCGACCAGGAGGCCTGCATGCGGTGCGGCAGGTGCGTCGAGGTCTGCCCGGCATTCAATACCGACAAGCCGCTCAAGCCCAGGGACGTGATCCAGAACATCAGGACCTACATGGAGCAGAAGGCCAAGTTCACCATCGACGCGGACGGCGTCTACCACATCATCCCCGACGAGAACTATACCGGGCCTGCGCTCATCGGCGACTGCATCGAGAAGGAAACCGCATGGGCATGCACCACCTGCATGGCCTGCGTCGAGGCATGCCCGGCGTACATACTCCAGTTCCCGAAGCTCATCGACCTCAGGCGCTACATGGTCATGATGGAGTCCGACTTCGCGCCCGAGCTCCAGACCGTGTTCAAGGGCATGGAGAACAACTCCAACCCGTGGAGCATCGGCGCCCACATGAGGGCGGACTGGGCCAAGGGACATGACGTGCCGCTGCTCTCCGAGAAGGGCAGCTGCGAGTACCTCTTCTATGTCGGCTGCGCAGGGGCGTTCGACGACCTGAACAAGCGCGTGTCCGTCGCCCTGGCCAAGATCTTCAACCAGGCGGGCCTCGACTACGCGATCCTCGGGACCGAGGAAGGCTGCTGCGGCGACTCGGCCAAGAAGATCGGCAACGAGTACATCTACCAGGCCCTCGCCATGGCCAACATCGAGACCTTCAAGGGTTACGGCGTGAAGAAGATCATCGCGCTCTGCCCGCACGGGTACACCACCCTGAAGTACGACTACAAGGACCTCGGCGGTGACTTCGAGGTCTACCACTACACCGAGATCCTCGACATGCTCATCAGGGAAGGAAGGATCAAGATCAAGGAGCCCATCAGCGATCTGGGCATGATCACCTACCACGACTCCTGCTACCTCGGCAGGTACAACAAGGTCTACGACCAGCCCCGCAATATCCTCAGGGCAATCACGACCGGCGGTATGGTCGAGATGTCCAGCAACCACGCCAAGAGCTTCTGCTGCGGCGCAGGCGGCGGCAGGATGTGGATGGAGGAGGACCTCGGGACCAGGATCAACCAGAAGCGCACCAAGGAGGCCCTGGATGCAGGGGCGAAGACGGTCTGCACGGCATGTCCGTTCTGCTTCACCATGCTCTCCGACGGCATCAAGGAGCTCGAGCTCAGCGAGCGGCTGCAGTCCGCCGACATAGCCATACTGGTCGCGAGGGCTGCCGGCATCGACCTCAAGGCAAAGAAGGCCGAAGGGGAAGAGGCCTCGTAACGCTTCACCGTTCTTTGAACCTGAATCGTATCGAGAGGGGACGCGGGAACGCGCCCCCTCTTTTTTACTTGATCACCGATCTTCCTTGACGTTATCGTTGCGCTCAGAGAGGAGCGCCGATGGAGAACACGCAGCGGCAGGAGCACCGACCCTGGGGTTGTTTCGAGGTACTCTCCGACGACCGTGCCGACCACAAGGTCAAGCGCATCACGGTCTGGCCGGGAAAGCGCCTGAGCCTCCAGTATCATGCCAAAAGGAGCGAGCACTGGGTCGTCATAGCCGGCCAGGGCCTGGTGACCGTCGACGACGCCCGGGTGAAGCTCGGTCCGGGGCAGTCCATCGACATACCGCTCCGTTCCCCCCACCGCATCGAGAACACGGGGGACATGCCGCTGGTTTTCATCGAGGTCCAGCAGGGCGAGTATTTCGGGGAAGACGACATCGTGCGCATCGAAGACGATTTCGGGAGGACATGAGGTGATGGCCCATGGATGACCGCAGGAACCGTGAACTCTTCGCCCTGCTCTACGAGACGGCCTCTTCAGCCGGCATAGAGGTCATCGAGGACCGGCTCAACCGCAGGGGCGGGGTCTGCAGGGTGGACGGCCGGGTCCACGTGATCTTCGACGAGCAGGCGCCCTGGCGCGAGAAGAACAGGCTGATCATCGAGGGTATCGGCAGGATCGACCTCGATGCCGCGTACCTGCCGCCCAAGGTCAGGGGCCTCATAGACGAACGCAGGAAAGGGCAGGACACCCTCGAAGACCCGCAGCAGGCCCCTGGGAGCCGTCCCACAGAGTGACGGGGTGTTCTCGTGGCAATGCGGACATGCACCCGAAGCCGGGCTACTTGTTTTCTCTGAGGTTGTGGAGCCTGATCTCCCGCTGGGCCTCCACGTTGTTCCTGTTGATCTCGATGGCCTTCCTGAAGGCTTCCACGGCCTTCTTCGATCCCTCCTTCTTGAGGACCCAGCCGTAGATGACATAGAGGGTGTCTGAGTCGGAGAAGCGGTTCAGGCCATTGCGGATGGCGGCCTTGATCTCCAGGGTGTTCCCCGACCCGGTGTTCTGGAGCCTGAGGAAGAGGGTCTTGACGAAGGTCTCGATGAAGAGCCGTTCATCGGGCCTGAGCTTCATGCAGAGCTTGAAGCAGTCGATGGCGTTCTGGTAGTCCCTGGCCTTGAGCAGCTCGGTTCCCTTGCTGAAGAGGATCTCCGCCTGGAGGCTGTCGTCGATACCCTTGGGCTCCTCGATCGGTTTGCCTTCCCGGAGCTTGTTCAGCGAGGTGTAGGCCTTCTGGATCTCGGTGAAGATCTCGTTGGCCAGCCTCTTCACCTCGGGGTCGTCGGCATAGGCGTAGGTGTCGGGGTGATTGGCCTTGACGATCTTGATATAGGCGCGTTTCAGGCCGCCGTCGGAGATCTGTCGGTCCACATCGAGGACCTGGAAGGGGTCCTGGTCCTTGATGGTCCTGAGCTTCTTCCTGAGGGTGTCGATGAGGGCCTTGTACCTGCTCTCCTCGAAGCTGACCTCTCCGGTGCAGTACAGGCCGAGCAGCGCACGGGATGGATCCTGTCCGAGCAGGAGGATCTCGGAGACCTTGTACTGGCCGATGTCCTCGAGATTGATGCCCAGGTCGCCGGGGAATCTGTCCGCCAGAACCTTGGGCACGGTGTCGGCAAACGGCGAGAGCGCCGTTATGACGCTCGAGAACGGTGCGTTCTCCATGACACCCCTGCGTATGATGCGTGCCATGTCCGTCCTGCTCAGCTCGGGCTGCTTGTTGATCTCCTCCTTGGGCACCTTCTGGACGGTCCCGTTCTCCCAGGAGAAGATGTCGAGGAGCCGCTTCTCGGTCTGAATCCTGAGGGCGTCATTGATTTCCCGGGGCTGCACGAGCCCCATCTCCAGGAGGATCACCCCCTGCTTGCGGCGTTCCAGGCGCGACTTCTCCAGCGCCCGGGCATTTTCGTCCGCCGAGATGATGCCCATGTCCACCAGGATGTTCCCGAGCAGCTCGTCGGTCCTGTTGGACTGGATGGCGCAGAGCCTGCCGTCCTTGAAGATGAGGCCCTTCTTCCACTCGTCCATGGACACGAAGATGATCCCCGTGAAGCTGGACTCGAAGACATCCAGCATGACCATGGGGAAGGGGAACTCCTCGAGCTGGAACGTGTTCTCCATGATGGTTCTGTTATCGGCAAATCGTGATCCGTACAAGAGGGAAAATAAGGCGTACTGACCTGCGTCAGGATCGTTCCCGCCCCGGCGACGACGGGAAGCCTAATCTTTCGGGCCCCGATCAGCCCCGGGGGCGTTCCGGCAGGATACCCATCTTGTGGTAGATCGGCCTGATCGCCCTGCGCATCCGGTGCAGCCTGGAGCTGAAGATCATCCCGCCGGCAATGCACAGGATGCCGCTGATGGCCAGCGTCGAGGGCGCCCCTATGGACGAGGCGAGGGTCCCCGCGTAGAGACTGCCGAAGGGCATGGTGCCGGCAAAGGCCATGGCGAAGAAACTCATGACCCGCCCCCGCATGTCTTCCTCTATGATGGTCTGGACGATGGTGTTGCTCGCGACCATCTGGACCATGAGGCCGAAGCCGGCGACGGCGGTCAGAACCAGGGAAAGGGGCAGCGATCTCGAGATCCCGAACAGGACGATACCCGCACCGAACAGCATGGAGGCGACGCCTATGAGCCGGCCGAGGCCCAGGATGCTTTTCCTCGAAGCGAGGAACAGGGCCCCGGCGAGGGCCCCGACGCCGGAACTGGCCATGAGAAAGCCGAGGGTTTCGGGGCCGCCCTTGAGCACGTCCTTGGCAAAGACCGGCATGAGAATGGCGTAGGGCATGCCCATGAAGCTCATCATGCCGAGGTTGAACAGGATGTACTTCAGGGGGGTGAACTCCCTGACGTAGCGCAGCCCGTTTCTGAGCTCTTCCATGAGGCTGCTGCCGGTTCTCGGGATATCCCGTGTCCTGACCTTCATGAACAGGAGCGCCACGAGGACTGCCAGGAAGCTCAGGCCGTTGATGAGGAAGCAGACCCCCTCACTGCTCAGACCGATGAGGACCCCGGCCAGAGACGGACCGACGAGCCGGGCGCCGTTGAACAGGGAGGAGTTCAGCGCGATGGCGTTTCCCAGGTCGTCCTTGTCCTCGAGCATCTCCACGACGAACGAATGCCTCACCGGCATGTCGAAGGCATACACGAGACCGAGAAAGAGGGTGAGCACGAAGAGATGCCAGATCTGGACCGACCCCGTCAGGGTGAGGACGGCCAGGACCAGGGCCTGCAGCATGGCCAGGACCTGGGTGGCTATGAGAAGGTGGTACCGGTTCATGCGGTCCGCATAGACGCCGGCCAGGGGCGACACAAGCAACATGGGGATCTGGCCGGCAAACCCTATGACGCCCAGGGTCATGGCGGACCCGGTCATCCTGTACACGAGCCAGCTCATGGCGGTCTGCTGCATCCATGTGCCGATCAGGGACACACTCTGGCCGCTGAAGAAAAGCCGGTAGTTCCTGGATCTCAGGGATCTCAGCAGGGATCTCGACCGGCTGCTGTTCTGATGGGCTGCCATAGGATATGGTCCGGGGAGGTGCCGGACAGTCACGCCCCGGCGTCTATCTCTCCCCGCTCAGGATGATGGGCAGCCCGCTCTTCGGGTTGCCGACGGTCAGGACAACGATGCTCGCCAGGAGGACGCCGATGAGGCCCATCTTCGACCGGGCCGGATTTCCCTCTGCCATTGTGAAACCTCCTTTCATGGCACAGTGACCTAGATGTACGAAGAGGCCGGTGCATTGTCAAGGCTTGGGGGTGAAATCCCTGCAAGACCCCTGGGGGCTTGACCGGTCTCTGCGGTGTCGTCGTCGTGCAGGACAATAGTCCATGATATTTTGCAAAAAATGCTGTACACTAACCGGGCAGTCGGATAACCCCTGCACGGACAGACCCTTGGACTCGTCAGAAGGAGGTGGGTATGGGTGGGCCCACGCTCATCACGAAGAAAGACAGGATCTGCAGGCTTGAGGACGAGCTTCGAGAGGCACACCTCACGCTGAGAAAGCTCAAGGGGAGAGAACGCGAGCTTCTCGACATCATCGAATCCATCCCCATCGCGACCTTTGCCATCGACCACAGGCACCGCATAACCCACGTGAACGCCGCGTACGAAACCCTCACCGGGGCGGCCCGGAAGGACCTCCTCGGCACGGCAAGGCAGTGGGTACCGTTCTATGAACGCAGGAAGAAGACGCTGGCCGATCTTGTCGTCGACAACGTCTCGAGGGCCCGGATCGAGAACTACTACGGGAAGGAGTCACGCAGGATCACCCGCAGGGACGATACCTATGCCGTGGAGCTCTTCTTCCCCCATCTCGGGACCAAGGGGAAGTGGCTCTACTGCACGGCGTCCCTTCTGAAGGACCAAGACGGCAGGACCATGGGCGCGGTGGAGACGCTCCAGGACCTGACCTCCCGCAGGGAGGTGGAAGAGGCCCTGATCATCTCCGAGGAGAAGTCACGGATCATCCTCGACCGGATCGAGGACGGATACTACGAGGTCGACCTCGCGGGCCGGGTCATCTTCTTCAACGATGCCTTCTGCAGGATCATCGGCTACTCCAAGGAACAGATGGTCGGCATGTCGTACAAGCGGTTCGCCGGCGCCAGGTACACGACGAAGATCTTTGCCATGTACAACCGGGTCTTCAGGACAGGCAGACCCATCAAGGCCCTCGAGTGGGCCGTCGTGAGAAAGGACGGCTCCGAACGGCTCGTGGAGTTTTCGGTGTCCCTCATGAGGGACGCCTCGGGCAGGCCCACCGGGTTCAGGGGGATCGTGCGGGACGTCACGGACGCCAGAAAACAGGAGACGGAGCTCCGCAGGTACAAGAACCGTCTCGAGGAGCTCGTGCAGGAGCGGACCTCCCAGCTGGACAGGACCAACAGGAGGCTCACCAGGGTCATCGACAACCTGGTGAAGGCTGAAAAGGACCTGGTGAAGCAGAAGAACTTGTCCGAGGGCATCATCCGGTCGCTGCCGTGCATCTTCTACATGATCGACAAGAACGGCAGCTTCGTCAAATGGAACAGGCACGTCGAGGAGATAGGCGGGTACTCGAAGGACGAGATGAAGGAAGTCCATGCCCTGGACTTCTTCCCGGAGCGGGAGAAGGGGAACATAGCCCGGAAGATCCACGAGGTGTTCAGCAAGGGCCGGGCGTTCACCAACACCGTCGTTGCAGGCAGGGATGGGCGTGAGACCCCCCACTATTTCACAGGGGTGCGGACCCATATCGGAGGGAAGAGGTACCAGGTGGGGGTGGGGATAGACACCTCGGATGCCGTCCGCGCCGAAAAGGCGCTCCGCGAAAGCGAAGAGAAGCTCTCGGCGATCCTCGCCTCGGTCATGGACTACATGGTCATCATAGACACGACGTATGCCGTCGTGTGGGCCAACGACAGGGCCCTGTCGCAGTTTCCCAACCTCATGGGCGGCAGGTGCTACCAGGCCATACACGGACGTACGACCCACTGCGCGGAATGCATCGGCGAGAAGTGCTTCAGGAACGGGATCGCGCACGAACGGGAAGGCAGCATCGTCATCCCCTCGAGCGGGCGCAAGATGGACTTCTGGAGCACGACGAGCGTGGTGACCAGGCTCGAAGACGGTTCGCCCGAGCTGATCCTTGAGCTCATCAGGGACACCACGGAGAAGAAGGCCTTCGAGGCGGAGGCCGTGCGGGTCGGCCAGCTGGCCTCCCTGGGCGAGCTCGCCGCCGGCGTGGCCCACGAGATCAACAACCCCATCAACGGGATACTCAACTACGTGCAGATCCTCCTGGAAAAGGCGGGCAGGGAGTCCACCGACCGCGAGATCCTCCTGCGCATCTTCCGGGAAGGCGAGCGGGTGACGGGCATCGTCCACAACCTCCTCTCCTTCGCCAGGGTGAGGAAGGACGAATTCGTGCAGACCTCGCCCGACGAGGTCATCGGCGCGTGCCTCGGGCTCGTGGCCAAACAGCTCTCCAGCGACGGTATCAGGCTGAAGGTCGACACGGACGCCGGGCTGCCGAAGATCTACTGCAACAGCCAGCAGCTCCAGCAGGTGCTCCTGAACGTGATCAGCAACGCCAGGTATGCCCTGAACCAGAAGTACCGGGCAGGGCACCGGAACAAGATCATAGAGATCAGGGCGGAGAAGACCAGGCTGAACAAGAGGAATGCGCTCAGGATAGTCGTGTGCGATCACGGCACCGGCATCCCCGGGGAGATTCTCGACAAGATAGGCTCACCTTTCTTCACCACCAAGCCGGTGAACGAAGGTACAGGCCTGGGGCTGAACATCAGCCACGGCATCGTCAGGAACCACGGCGGCAGGCTGTGGTTCGACAGCATGGTCGGGGAGTACACGAAGGTCGTCATCGATCTGCCCGCCGGCCGGCAGGGGGGGCGTCATGCAGGAGCCTGAGAAGATGCAGCCGAAGAGGAAGATCCTCGTCGTGGACGACGAGGAGAGCATCAGGTACACCTTCTCCCATTTTCTGAAAGAGGCCGGCTACGAGGTCTTCACCGCGTCCGACCTCAAGGGGGCCCGGAAGATCCTGTTCCACACCCGGCTCGACCTCGTGTTCCTCGACATCGTGCTCGGGGCCGAGTCCGGCCTCGACCTGCTCAAGCAGCTCAAGTCGCTGCTGCTCAAGCTCCCGGTGGTCATGATCACCGGCAAGCCCACCCTGGACAACGCCACCGACGCGCTGCGCCGCGGCGCCTTCGACTTCCTCATCAAGCCGGTGCGCAAGGACGACCTCCTGCGCGCGGCGGCGCTGGCCATCAGCCACAAGGCCCTCATCGACGAGAAGGAGCTGGTCACCAGGGAGAAGGAGAAGTACCGCACCAATCTCGAGGCCATCTTCCAGAGCGTGAACGATGCCATCATCACGGTGGACGAGACCATGCGCGTGATCGATGCCAACCGGCAGATCGAGACCATAAGCGGCATGTCCGTCAGGAAGGTCGTGGGAAAGGCCTTTGACGACTGCTTCACGAGGTGCAGCCACAACTGCTCCAAGGTGATCCGGGAGACCCTGAAGAGCAAGAAGCCCATCCGGGAACTGCGGATGGAGTGCGAACACCACGAGCGGCCCCGGCAGGTCGTGCTCCTCTCCTGCTCCCCCCTGACCGACGACGCGGGCACGTTCATGGGCGCCGTGCTCGTGGTCAGGGACATCACGAGGCTCCACGACCTCGAGGAGGAGCTGCGCGACAGGAGCCGGTTCCACAACATCATCGGCAGGAGCGGCAGGGTCCAGAGCATCTTCAGGCTGGTGGAGGCATTGTCCGACCTGGACACCACGGTCCTCGTCACCGGGGAGAGCGGCACGGGCAAGGAGCTCGTGGCCAACGCCCTGCACTATTCGGGCAAGAGGGCGAAAAGGCCCTTCGTGAAGGTGAACTGCGCGGCCCTGGCCGAGAACCTGCTGGAGAGCGAACTCTTCGGGCACGTGAAGGGCGCGTTCACCGGGGCCATCAGGGACAAGCAGGGCAGGTTCGAGCTGGCCAAGGATGGCACCATCCTGCTGGACGAGATAGGCGACATACCGCCGCGCATCCAGGCCAAGCTCCTGCGGGTCCTGGAGGCGAGGACCTACGAGCGCGTGGGCGACGCGGTGAGCAGGAAGGTCGATGCCAGGGTGATCGCGAGCACGAACCGGAACCTGCGGGACAAGGTGAAGTCCGGGGAGTTCCGGGAGGACCTGTACTACCGGCTAAACGTGGTGGAGATCAGCCTGCCGCCCATGAGGGAGCGGCTGGAGGACATACCCCTGCTCGTGGAACACTTCTGCACCGTGTTCGAGGGCACGTTCGGGAAGATCATCAACGGCGTCTCCGAGGAGGTGATGCGGCTGTTCCTGAGCTACCCGTGGCCCGGCAACGTGCGGGAGCTGGAGCACGCCATCGAGCACGCGTTCGTGCTGTGCAACGACCGCATCATCCTGCCGGAGCACCTCCCGCCGTACATGCTGGGACCGGTGCAGAAGGTGGCGGGCACGGGGAAGAAGGGGGACGAGGCAGGGCTTATCCTCGACATCCTCACCCAGACCGACTGGAACATCGCCAAGGCGGCGCGCATGCTCTCCATGAGCAGGCCGACCCTGTACCGGAAGATGAGGGAGCACGGGATCGAAAAGCAGGGGGAGCCGGGGTAGATCGCGGCGGTATGGTCGAGAAGCTGATCCCTTCACCACACTCCCGGCAGCAAGCGATATCGCACCTGTCTCGCATAATCGCGGTAGCCGTCCAGTTCGTTCTGCAACGTGTTGTCTTCCAGATGGGTGCGGATCACCAGTGCAACGGTGACCAATGTTGCAGGAAGGAAAGCCCACAGAGAATCCAGGAAGAAGGGCGTTGCCCAGAATGAAGCGAGTGCCCCTGCGTAACCGGGATGTCGGATCCAGCGATACGGACCACTCGACACCACGTGATGACCGCGATCGGTCTGAATCCGTACCATTCCAGAGAAGAAGCGGTTTTCGAGCAATGCATAGGATGCCCAGACAAATCCAGCCAGAATGAAGAACAACGACACGATCTTGGTTGGCAGGCTGAAGGTGAGTGACGAGCCGAACCGTGCATCCAGTCCCGCGACCAGCGGTATCAGGCCGCTGCCGAGACCGACCAGAGGCGACAGGATTCTGTCCCAGGGTTTCGCGTTCTCGTGTTGCATGAAACGGGCGCGTTCGGCAAGCAGGTCCGGGTGGCGTTGTGCCAACAGTGCGCGGCTGACTGCAAAGCCTAATATCCAGATGCACGCATATATCCAGGCCTCCCACCAGCCCCAGCGCCAGGTAATCAACAGCGGCAGAAAGGGAATGATGACAACGACAAATAACAATAGGATTAGAAAACGTGAAGAGAAAGTACTTTGTTGATCGCTCATATTTTACTCAGGTGCCCAACGTGGGGATCAGTCACCCGACTCTTCAGCGTCGGCGTGGATGCCTTTGTTGGGCGGGTATGCTAAATCACAAGAACATAGCGCTGTTCATCTGTAGTAGCTACGATCTGATCTGACAGTTGGCCGCCTTTCTGAGGGTTGATGTCTGATCAGATCTGAGCTGTCAGATGGTCATCCATGTTTCCATCCTTGTTTGACTTTCTAACGCCAGAGCACACCAGCGGCTATGGAGCGCAGCGGAATAGCCGTCCAGTGGAGCGACTTGTTCGACATTCATTTCGTCGGTTCGTCTGGCTTCCCGCTGACGGAAACCATTATCCATCTCCCATCCCGCTTGAGGTAAACCTCGCTCCATCTCCCGGTGACGGTAAGTGTTTGCCCATTTCTCGGCAAGACTTTCGCAAAATAGGAATAGTGGACTATTCCGACTTGTCCCTCATAAATCTGAACGCTTAGGGGGTGGAGATCGTATTCGCATAGAACCGGAGAATCACCCAATACCGACTGTACTGCGTCCTCCCGGTCATGAGGGAGCGCGGCGTTCATATCCCAACCCACATATTGAGAATGGAGAGTCGCTCGGATTTGTCTCTCATCTCGTTCTTTAGACATCGCCCAGAGGTTCCCAACATGTTCCCACAAATCTCTCTGATCCTGCGAGAATTCGATGATTGGCAATTGAACAGTCACTCCAGTATCTCCTTTGCCGAACAATTACTATACCAAAGTCAAATATATTGATAATTGTGCCATCTGTATAAGTGTGCATTGACAGCAAAATACAGAATGACATCATCAGTCAATCCAGCACGATAACCTGACATATTATAGCTTATATCGCATGATATAGAAATGTGAAATTTCAATTGGCGTCCTGGAATGAACCTTACCTCCCCGAGATCTCCTGGCACACATACATTCGTACCGTTCTTCAATCATGATTTTTCATTTAGGTTTTCCAGCATCTTTCTTATCGATCTCTTTCAACGCTCAGATATCCTCCCGGAAACTTCTGGAGTATAATCTGCCCACACAACATCCTCTATGATTGCAATGAATTCAATTAAGCAGGGAGGTGTACTCATGGCCCAAGACAATCCCAGAACACTCCGGGTCGCGGCGATCCAGATGGAATCACAGAACGGGTTCGTCAGGGAAAACCTGGAGCACGCACAGCCGTTCGTAGAGCAGGCGGCAAAACAGGGTGCTCGGCTCATCGTCCTCCCCGAGTTCATGCCCACGGGATACGTCTTCACCACGGCCATATGGGATGCCGGTGAACCTAAGCACGGTCTGACCGTACAGTGGCTCAAGGAAAACTCGAAACGCCTGAACGTCTATCTCGGGACCAGCTTTCTCGAGGCAGACGGCGTGGATTTCTTCAACACTTTCATTATAACAACCCCCGAAGGGACCGAGGCCGGACGCGTCAGGAAGCAGACCCCTGCCGCCTTTGAGGCCTACTTCACCAGGGGAGAATCAGGACCTCACACAATCAATACCGAGTTCGGCACGATCGGGGTCGGCATCTGCTACGAGAACATGCTCTCGTACATCCCGCGCCTCATGTTCGCCCACTCGGTGGACATCATGCTCATGCCGCACTCGGCGCCGTCACCCATGGAGAGCATCCTCACGCCCCGGTCTGCGGTGGACGCCTTCAATGCAAACCTCAAGGGGTTGGCACAAAACTACGCCGGGCTCCTAGGCATCCCGGCGGTCATGATCAACAAGAGCGGCAGGTGGGAAACGCCCCTGCCGCTCATCCCCTTCCTGACGCAGGTGTCCGCGTTCCCCGGATACACCTCCATCGCCGACTCGGACGGGACGCTCAAGGCACAGCTCGGAGCCGGAGAGGGGGTAATCGTGGAGGATGTCACCCTGGCCGCTTCCCGGAAGAAGAACGTGGTGCCTTCATGCAGGGGCAGGTGGACCGGACGGTTCCCCTGGGGGATCAGGATCTGGAGGCTGGTAGAGGCGATGGGAAGCATGTCGTACCGCCTGAGCTCCGAACGGAAGAGGAGGGCGCGGGCGATCTCCTCCTGACGCTGTAAATTTTACACATGTGTATCTTACACACGTGTAACGCCTTTACAGAAATCAAGGCCAGATTATCCTCGCCTTTTTCTCAACGCTCCTGAATCAAACCAGATATCCCTCCTGGCACGATCTTTTCATTATACACCCCCAGCAGGCCCTTGAGGCTGCCGCATTCAATAGAGTCCAATTCACTGGTGTGGTGAATATGAAAAGAAGAGAGAAACGGGAATACCCGATCAAGCTCATCAAGTTCAACGACTTCGACCACGAGATCGATTCCACGAGCAGACCCGTGCTCATGCTGTGCATACGCAGGGACTACCAGTTCGGCAGCCAGACCGACCTGATCCGGGACGTGCTCGGCAGGGCGGCCGAGGGATGCCCCATCGACCTGAAGGTCTGCCTGGTGGACGACGAATCGAACTTTGCCCTGCGGGACAAGCTCGACATCCAGGGCATCCCCGCATTCCTGCTCTTCGACAAAGGCAAGGAAAAGGACCGCCTGCTGGGGGTCGCGGACGAGGAGCGGCTCAGGGGCTTCCTCAATTGCGCCCTGGGCTGGGAACTCTAACGAACGGGAGGAGACACAGACATGCCGAGCATTGACGACTTCATAAGGCCCAGGGAATGGATATCCGACTTCGTGTCGGACGTGGGCAGGGTGCTCAGGGAATGGGGCAAGGACCGGTACATCCCCATCAGGCAGCAGGTGGACGAAGACTGGAGAGACCACAAGCTCGTCGAGCCACTGCTCAAGGAACTCCTCGTGGACCTTGGCATCAACGCCGCCTTCTTCCCGGCCGAGGTGGGGGGCACCGACATGCCCGACCCCTGCACGCTGGTCTGCATCCTGGCCGAGGAGGGCGGCCGCATCGACTCGGGCTTCACCGTGGCCGCGCTCTGCTCGCTGTGGCCCATGCTGCCCATTATGCTCAAACCCCACCGCAACATGGCGCTCATCAAGGAGTTCGGCCCGAAGTTCTGCGGCGAGACGCTCTACGTGGGCTGCAACGCCATGACCGAGCCGGCCAGCGGTGCGGACATCGAGAACATGGACAGGGTGCGCGGCAAGACCATCCAGACCACGGCAAAGCTCGACGGCGACGAGTGGGTCATCAACGGCCACAAGATATGGCCCACCAACTCGGGCGAGGTGGCGGACCTCTACGGCGTGGTGTGCACCACGAAGAAGGGGTCCACTGACCTCAACGACTTCGCGTTCATCTACGTACCGGCACACACACCCGGCGTTTCCATGGGCGGCCCCTACCAGAAGGCGGGCATGTCGGCGGACATGAACACGGACATCTGGTTCGAGAACGTGCGCGTGCCCAAGTTCTACCGCGCACACGGGCCGGGCGACGACCTGACCTACTTCACCGAGATGATCACCTACGGGAACATGGCGTCCGCCTCCATGTGCCTGGGCGTGATGAAGAACGTCTACGAGATCATCAAGCGCTGGACCACGGAGCGCATCATCGCGGGCAAGCCGCTCAAGGAGCACAGCATGGTGGCGTCGGCCCTGTCCGATATCGCCATCGACATCGAGGCAACCTCTGCCTGGATCCATGCGTACTGCCGGGAGATCGACCACCCGGAGATCTACGGGGTCGACCCGTGGAGCCCCAAGTACGCCCACAAGAGCAGGGGTCTCGCCGTCTTCGCCAGCCGCGCCGTGGAGAGGGTGTGCAGCACGGCCATGGACTACATGGGCTCCTACGGCTATTCCCGCGAGTTCGACGTGGAGAAGCACTGGCGCGACAGCAAGATGATCGGCCTGTGGATGGGCGGACTGGGCCTCAAGCAGCTCGAGAACGCCAGGTACTGGTACGACCTGGAGACGCTGTAGACTTCAGGCGCGCCTCGAGCGTGTCTGCAGACAAAAATAAGGAGGTTACCTATGGCGCTGTATCCCTCTCAGGAATGGTGTGACAAGTGGAAGGACGCCCTGAACAACGACCCGGCGGTCCTTGAGCACGGCAAGAACTGGGGCGTGGGCTTCAAGGGGAGCCTGATCTTCGAGGTCGGTCCGGGAAGCGGGCTGGAAAAGACCCATTACATCTACCTCGACGCCAAGGAAGGAAAGTGCCTCGAGAGCAAGATGATGGACAGTCCCGGCGATCTCGTCCCCGGCTTCTACGTCACGGGCTCCTACGGCGACTTCAAGCTCGTGGTCAAGGGCGAGAAGGACTTCATCGAGATGGTCGTGCGCGGGGCGCTCAAACTCAAGGGAGACATGTCCAAGATCATGCGCAACGCCAAGTTCGTGCGGGCCGTGGCCAATTCCATCAGTTCCTTCCCGAACGAATATCTCGGCGAATAAGGGCCGGGCAAGGGGGTTCCCATGGGGGAGATCCGCATCATCGGCGAGCTCAACGGGCTGGGTGCGACGCTCCTTCCCATCATGGAGCAGAACGTGGACAACCCCGATCGGATGAAGAAGCTCCGCGGGATCACTGGAAGCCTCACGGCTACGGAGAAGAGCACAGGCGTCACCATCACCATCATCTTCGACAAGGGGGCCATCTCACTGAAAGACGGCCCTGTCGAGAAACCGTCGGCCGCCCTGTGGGCTGATTTCGAGACGGTCGCGGCCTACAGCAGCGGCGAGCTCAATCCCGTCGTCGGGGTGATCACGGGCAGGATCAAGGTGAGGGGCAATATCCTCAAGCTCCTGAAGATGGCGACCATCGTGCGGTCCGACTGACACGACAGAGAAGGGGAACGGAACATGTCAGGTTTCATGGGAAAGATCCTCAGGGTGGACCTTGCACACAGGAAGGCTTCCGTCGAGCCCCTTCCCGGAGGGGACGCCGCGCTCCTCCTGGGAGGGTGCGGCCTGGCCACCAAATACCTGTTCGAGGAACTCAGGCCCGGCACCGACCCGCTCGGGCCGGAGAACAAGCTCATCTTCATGTCCGGGCCGCTCACCGGCACGCTCTCGCCCAGTTCCGGCAAGTACAATGCCGTGACCAAGTCCCCGCTGACCGGGCTCTGGGGGCAGTCCGGCTCGGGCGGGAAGTGGGGCAGGGAGCTCAAGCGGAGCGGGTATGACGGCATCATCATCGAGGGTGCTTCCGAGAAGCCCGTCTGCCTGGTCATCAACGACGGGAAGGTGGAATTCAGGGATGCGGCGGAACTCTGGGGCAAAAACGTCTTCGACACCACCACCATGCTCGAACAGGAGCTCGGCAAGGGCTTCTGCATCGCGTGCATCGGCACGGGCGGCGAGAACCTCGTCAGGTATGCCACCATCATGAACGAGCGGCACCGGGCGCTGGGCCGCGGCGGGTTCGGCGCGGTGATGGGCTCCAAGAAACTCAAGGCAGTGGCGGTCAAGGGTGACAGGAAGATCCCGATCTTCGACCAGGACGCCTTCGAGGCGGCGGCCAAGGTCGCCTCGGACTTCATCAGCGAGAGCCTGCTCAAGATGACGCTCGAGGTGTACGGCACGTCCATGGTGCTCGACCTGGTCAACGTCAAGGGCGGGCTGCCCACGCGAAACTGGCAGAGCGGCGTCTGCACGTACGCCGACATGATCAACGCCCCGACGCTCAACGAGAAACTCCTGGTGGGAAGGAAGGCGTGCTACGCCTGTCCCATCGCCTGCGGCAGACTCGTGGACATCAAGGCGGGAAAGTTCGCCATCAAGGGCGAGGGGCCGGAATACGAGAGCATCGGCACCTTCGGGCCCATGTGCGACATCAGCGACATCGAAGCCATCACCTATGCCCACATCCTGTGCAACGACCTGGGACTCGACACGGTATCGGCCGGCAGCACCATCGCCTTTGCCATGGAGTGCTACGAGAAGGGGATACTGAACAAGAAGACCACGGGGGGAAAAGAGATCCTGTTCGGCGATGTGGACATCATGGTGGATCTGGTCCGCTGCACAGCCGCCAGGGAGGGCATAGGCGACCTGCTGGCCGAAGGCACGAGGCTCATGGCCGCGCAGCTGGGGGGCGGCAGCGAACGGTTCGCCATGAACGTCAAGGGCATGGAACTGCCCGCCTACGACTGCCGGGCCACGAAGATCACGGGCCTGGCATACGTCACGGCCAACCGTGGCGGCGACCACATCACCGCCTATGTCCAGGGTCCCACCTTCCTGGACATCCCCTTCCTCATCGTGGAGGAGAACACCATCGAGGACGTCACCAGGGAAAACCCGCTGGAGGCCAAGGTCGTCAAGGACATGGAGGACGCCCTGACCACCTTCGACGCCCTGGGCGCCTGCAAGTTCATGGGCATGGCGCTCATGGCCGACGACATCGTTCCCGTGATCAACGCGGCAACGGGCTGGGGCCTCGATGCAGCGGGGTTCAGGCAGGCCGGCGAGCGGATCTTCAACCTGGCCCGGGCGTTCAACGTGCGGGAGGGGCTGAGGAGGAAGGACGACACCCTGCCGGCCAGGCTGCTCGAGGAACCGCTCCCCGACGGCCCGGCGGCAGGCCTCACCGTGGACCTCGTACCGCTGCTCGATGCCTATTATGACTACCGGGGCTGGGACACGCAGACCGGGATCCCCACGGTAGAGAAGCTCCGTGAGCTCGGATTGGACTTCGTTATCAATCAACTGGGAGACTGAACAATGCGCGATGACAGCAACAGACCGTGGATCAGGAACTACAAGCTGGGGCCCTTCAACCTCGTGGACACGCTGGCGCCGTACCCCGAGGTGTCCCTCACGGGCGTGTTCGACGGGACGGCCTCGAAGTATGCGAAACGAGGTGCATGCGAGTATCTGGGCAGGAAGTTCACGTGGGAGGAGCTCAAGGGGCTGGTGGACCGGCTGGCCGCCGGGCTCGTGAGCCTCGGGGTGGGAAAGGGCGACCGGGTGGCGACCATCCTTCCCACGTCCCCCCAGTTCATCATCAGCGACTACGCCATCCTCAGGGCCGGGGCGGTCCACGTGCCGTGCAGCCCGCTGCACCGGGCCAGGGAGCTCGCCTACGAGATCGGCCAGTCCGGGGCCAAAGTCCTCGTCTGCCTCGAAGAATCCCTTGAACTCGTGCACGCCACACGGGACAAGACCTCGCTGGAGCACATCATTGTCACGAAGGCCCGGGACTTCTCTCCTGAAGAGCCGCCCCTGAGCGAGATCCCCGGGACGGTCCCGCTCAGGAAGGTGATCGGGGAGAACGGGCCGCTGGCCGAGCCCGTGGCGGTGAACCCGAAGGAGGACCTGGCTGAACTCGTGTTCACGGGCGGAGCCACGGGTGTGCCCAAGGGGGTCATGCTTACGCACTACAACCTCGTGACCAACACGATCCAGGCCTTCCCCTGGGTGCTCCAGCCCCTGGAGAAGGGGATCATCGGCAAGGCATCCATGCTCATCGGGATCCCCACGTTCCACTCCTACGGGCACTGGACCATCCGTGCGTCCGTGTACTGGGGCCTCCAGATGCTGCTCCTGCCCGACTCGAGGGACACGGACGCCATCGTCGCGTTCCTGAAGAAGTACCGGCCCTTCATGGCGCCGCTCGTGCCCACGCAGTACATGCGGCTCGTGGAAAAGAAGATCGGCCGGACGAACACGACCTTCGCCTCGGGTGCCGCGCCCCTGCCCGAGAAGGTGCGGGCAGCGTTCAAGAAGGAGACCGGCATGCCCATCACCGAGGCGTACGGCCTCACCGAGACGAGCCCGGTCACCCACTTCAACGTGTCGAGCTTCTCCAAGATAACCGGGTTCATGCCCTTCGAGAAGGTCGGCTCCATCGGCGTCCCGGTGGTGGACACCGAGGCACGGGTCGTGGACGAGGCCACGGGCAGGGACCTCGGCCCCGGCGAGGTCGGGGAACTCTACGTGCGTGGCCCCCAGGTGATGATGGGGTACTGGCCGGATCCCGGCTCGGGCCTCATTGACGGATGGCTCAGGACCGGCGACCTCTGCCGCATGGACGAGGACGGGTATTTCTACCTCGTGGACCGGGACAAGGACATGGTCAATGTCTCGGGCAACAAGGTCTATACCACGCTCGTCGACACGGTGCTCTTCGAGCACGCTTCCGTGGCCTCTGCCGTGGCCATTGGCGTGCCCGACCCGGAGCGGGACGGCAGCGAGCGGATCAAGGCCTTCGTGGTCCTCAAGGAAGGGTGCAGGGGAACGGTCACGGAGGCGGACATCATCGACCACTGCAGGCAGAACCTGGCGCCGTATGCCGTTCCCCGGACCGTCGAGTTCAGGGAAAGCCTCCCCCTGACCGTGACGGAGAAGATCTTCAAGCGGCAGCTCAGGGAGGAGGAGATCATGAAGCAGAACACGGCACAGGCTGTTCCGCCATCAGATTAATCAGTGAAAAGGAGGGATCTATGACGGCCCTGGAAGAACTGAAGGCACTTCCCGAACGCAGTGAGAACCCCTACATTGCGGACTGGAAATCAAAGGGAGGCCGCATCGTCGGGTACACCTGCCACTATGCCCCGGCCGAGATCATCCATGCGGCAGGGATCTTCCCCTACCGGATGGAGGCGAGGGGATGCGCCGAAACCGGTCTTGCGGACGTGTACTACCACCGGTTCAACTGCACCTATTCACGCTGCCTCCTCCAGGAGGGTCTCGCGGGCAGGTACGACTTCCTGGACGGCCTGTGCTTCCTGAACGGGTGCGAGCAGATCAGGCGCATGTACGAGGTGTGGGACAAGCACGTCGCAGCCACCGACTACCAGTACATGGTGACGGTGCCGCACTCCATCTACGACGAGGGTTTCGCGTGGTACCTGGACGAGATCAGGCGGTTCAGCGAGAGCATCCGGAGCGACTTCGCGCCGAGGCTCACCGCGGATGACCTGGCCAGGTCCATAGAGATCTACAACGAATCAAAACGCCTGGTGGCTGAGCTCTACGAGATGCGGAAAGCGGAAGAGGTCCCCATAAGCGGCTCGGATGCCCTCAGGATCGTCCTGGCAGCGGGCATCATGCCCAGGGAGAGGTACAACGAGCTCCTGAGGGAGGCGCTGCCTGAGATCCGGAAGGGCACGGGCATCTCCGACTACAAGGCCCGGATCATGGTGGGCGGCTCCGAGCTGGACGACCCCGCCCTCTTCGAGATGATCGAGGCTCTCGGCGGGATCATCGTGACAGACACCCTGTGCACCGGCTCCCGGAGCTTCCAGGACCAGGTCGCTGCACCCTTAAACGGCAATGCCGTCGAGGCCATCGCCCGGAGCTACTACTACAGCAACCCGTGCCCGCGCATGATGGGACACTTCGAGCAGCGCCTGGATTACACCAGGAAGCAGGCACAGGAGGCATGCGTCGACGGGATCATCCTCCAGAAGATCGTGTTCTGCGACAACCATGCCGTGGATTCCACCATGCTGGCGGACGAGCTCGAACCGGGTGGGATACCGGTGCTGAACCTGGACCGGGACCACATGCTTTCCGACACGGGGAGACTCAGGACAAGGATCGAGGCATTCATAGAGAGAATATCCAGGAGGTAGGACCATGGCAGAATACTCAGACCGCAAGGACAGGACCGTGACGACATGGTGGCAGGTCACCGCAGATCTGGCGAAGTATCTCCTGGGCCAGGACATCACCCATCTCGACGACTGGGGCGGCAAGGAGGTGGTCCGCGACATCCTGCCCGAGGTGTTCCAGAAGAACTTCGACATGATCCAGACCGACCTCATCAACTGCATCCTCGAGGAAAAAAACCGGGAGACCGCGCTCAACTTCGTGGAGAACATATCGCGCTATGTGGACGAGATGCACAGGGGCCTCGATGCCGGGAACAAGGTGTGCTACCACTACTTCATCCACAGCATCGAGCCCATGCTGGCCCTGGACATCGTGCCCATCTGCTACGAGGTGCTCTCGGGACTCACCGCGGCGCTCTATACCGACGGCTGCGAGGAGGGGATCGACGCCATCGAGGCCGAGGGCTACCCGGACCACCTGTGCTCGTCCAACAAGGGCGCGTCCGGGTTCCTGCTCAAGGGGTACCTGCCGAAGCCGGACTTCTTCCTGAAGGGGGCTAATCCGTGCGATGCGAGCAACAGGCTCTACGAGTGGGCTTCCCACAAGTGCAAGGTGCCTCTCCTGATAACGGAGACGCCCTACTACTTCAACGAGCGGGCCCACCGGTTCATGATGGGAGAGACGAAGAGGTTGATGGAAAACCTCGAAAGGATCGCCGGGAAGAAGATCGACGAGGGCAGGCTCAGGGAATACGTGGAGTACGGCAACGAGGCCGTGGACTACATCGTCAAGCTCCAGGATCTCAAGAAGAAGGTCCCCTGCCCGGACACGGGCTGGCACAGGCCGGCGGACACCATCTTCATGTGCCAGATCGGCACACCCCACGGGGCCAAGTACTTCAGGGACCTGTACGGGATCGTCAAGAAGCGTGCGGACAAGGGGGAAGGGGTAATCCCCGAGGGCAAGAAGGAGAAGAGGCTCGCATGGGGCTATACCTGGGAATGCTTCGACCTGCCCTTCTTCAACTGGCTGGAGAACGAGCACGGTGCCGTCTATACCGAGGACACCCTGACCTACTTCCCCGCCGACGTGGGAAAGGTCGACACGACCAATCTGGAGACCATGCTCGAGGGGCTTGCATGGCGGTCCATGCAGATGCCCATGGCCCGTCAGGTCATGAGCTTCTCGGACGTGTGGATCAACGACTTCGTGCACATCTGCAAGGCCTTCAAGGTCGACGCCCTGATCATGGGAGGGCACATGGCGTGCAAGCACTACTGGGCGCTCAACAAGCTCATGTCGGACAAGGTCAGGGAGAAGGCCGGCATTCCCTCGCTGCGGTTCGAGTTCGACATGATGGACAAGCGCTTCACGAATCCCGCCGAGCTCAAGCGGATCATGAACGATTTCTTCGCCACGTTCTGAAGCGGGGTCGAAGAGAAACGAAGGGGGGTACACCGCCATGCTCGCACTCGGATGCGATGTCGGCACCATGTTCACCAAGACCGTGGTCATGGACAACGGGAACGTGAAGGGCCATAACATAACGAGGAACACGGGGGCGCTCAGGGAGATCGTCGATGCCTCCATCCACCATGCGGCAGAAAGGGCGGGGGTGACGCTCGATGATATCCACGTCCGGGGCGGTACGGGCATGGGGGACAAATACATCGGAATCGATCATGTCAACGAGGGTGTCATCAAGTGCATCGCCAGGGGCGCCTGCTGGGCCCTTAAGGAGGTACGCACCGTGGTGGATCTCGGGGGCCTGTCCACCACGATCATTTCACTGGGTGAGACAGGCAGGGTCATCGAGTACCGCACGAGCGACAAGTGCGCATCGGGATCGGGCTTTTTCCTGGAGCTCGCCGCCCAGGCCCTGGAGCTCTCCGTGGAGGAGATGGGCGCAACCGTAGTCGCCCCCGAGGACTGCGCGCACATGAGCACCCAGTGCGCGGTGTTCTGTGAGAGCGAGATCGTCAGCCACGTCAACGACGGCATGGACGTCAGAAGCATCGTCGGGGGCATCAACTACTCGCTGGGCAGCGGGATCGCCACGATGATCAACAGACTCGGCATCAAGCCGGCCATCCTCGTGACCGGGGGGGTGGCCAAGAGCAGGGGTGTCGTCATCGCCCTCGAGAAGCATCTCGGCCGGGAGGTTGTCAAGACGGTCCCTGCCGATCACCAGCTCATCGCAGCCATCGGCGCTGCCCTGTGCGCGCGGGAGAGACGACAATCATGACGCAAAGGAGAGGGATATGATATTCGCCGGATGCGACGTCGGGTCCCTGACCGGAGAAGCGGCCATCCTCGAGGACGAGAAGATCCTCAGCTCGGAGATCATCCGTGTCAGGCCGAGGCCCGAGCAGACAGCTCAGGAGGTCACGGAAAAGGCCCTGAAGAAAATCGGCATGACCTTCGACGACATCGACTACTGTGTGAGCACGGGATACGGCAGGGAGAAGATCCCGTTCGCCCGGAGCAGCATCTCGGAGATCAGCTGCCACGGCAGGGGAGCCCAGTGGGCGAACCCCGGAGTGCGCACCATCATCGACATAGGCGGCCAGGACTGCAAGGTCATCCGGGTGGACAAGTACGGCTACATGGTGGACTTCGTCATGAACGACAAGTGCGCTGCCGGCACGGGGAGATTCCTCGAGAACATGGCCAAGGTGCTGGGCGTGGGTCTCGAGGACCTTGCCCCCTTGTCGATGAACTCCACGAAGCGCGTGGCCATGACCAAGACCTGCACGGTCCTGTCGCAGATCGAGGTGATCTACATGATCAGTGACGGCATCGAGCGGGCGGACATTGCGTCAGGCATCAACTTCGCCATGGCCGAGAGGATCGCCAAGCTGGTCAGGCGTGTCGGCATCAAGGAGGGCGTGGCCATCACCGGGGGTGTGGCCAAGAACTTCGCGGTGGTCGATGCCATCCGCGAGGTTTTGGGCATCGATTTCGTGGACCTCGGCGAGGTGGATCCCCAGATCGTGGGAGCGCTCGGATCGGCGCTGTTCGCCAGGGAACGCTGGCAGAAGGCCCAGCAGAGGGAGACCGGATCCGCCGGCGGGAAGACCGAGAGGAAGAGCGTTCGGGCATGAGGGTGCCCCGCATGCGGGACACGATGAACGGAGGGACGTATGTGTGAAGGCTGTGGCTGCCATCATGAACATGTCAATGAGATAATCGCGGTGACCGGAAAGGGCGGGACGGGCAAGACCACCCTGTCTGCCCTCATGGCGCGGATACTCTCCACAGAGGGGTTCTCGGTGCTCGCCGTGGATGCGGACCCTGCCGTCAGCCTCGCCTATGCCCTCGGCAGCACTCCGGAGAAGACCATCGCCGACCTCAGGAACAAGATGATCGAAGATCCTGACGAGAAGAGGAGGATCAGGGACATCCCCATGGAACAGGTCATCGCCGCCGAAGCGGTCATGAGCCTGAACGGATTCGACCTTCTGGTCATGGGGAGGTCCGAGGGTCCGGGCTGTTTCTGCAAGATCAACGACCTCCTGAGGTACGGGATCACAACGCTCTCGAGACTGTACGATTTCACCCTGGTCGACTGCGAGGCCGGTGTGGAGCAGATCAACCGCCGTGTCCTGGACACCATCACCCGGCTGTTCATGGTGACGGACACCACGGCCAAGGGCATGCGCACCGCAGCCGGCATCCGGGGGATAGCGGATGAGCACGGCATCCGGAGCGACTATCCCAGGGGTGTGATCCTGAACCGGATACGGGGAGGGGAAAAAGAAGAGATGGTGAGCAAGGCGCTGGGCATGGGGATCGACATCCTGGGGTTCATGCCCGAAGATGCCCGGATCTCGGAGTTCGACCTGCAGGACAGGCCATTGACGGACATCCCCGAAGACGACCCCTGCCTGAATGCGGTCCGGGACATCCTGGACAGGCAGGGGTTTTTCGAAGGGAAGCATTCGTGAGATCATGACGACGGAGGAATGCACATGAAGAGATATGCTAGGCGTCTGCTATGCATCTGCGTTTTTTCCATCCTGCCCCTGTCTGTGGGCGCTGCGGATTTCATGGCAGAGGGCAATGCCCTCTTCGACAAGGGCAAGATGAACCTGGGGAGCTACAGGGAGGCGGGAGATGCCTTCGCGAAAGCCCTCGATGCCGATCCGAAGAGCTACGAGGCGGCATGGAAGGCGTCCCGGGCATACCGCTATTACGCCGATGAATCCAAGAAGAAGGGCACTCCCGACTGGAAGACCATCTGCAAGGAGTATGGGAAGGCCGGCATGAAGTACGGCGAAAAGGCCATTGCATTGAATCCGAGCGGTGTCGAGGGAAACGCGTGGTACGGCTTCTCGGTGGCGAGCTACTCCGACAGCGTGAGCGTGCTCACGGCGCTCAAGGAAGGGCTGAAGGACAAGACCCAGAGCAGTTTCGAGAAGGCCTACAAGGCGGACAAGATGTACCATGACGGCGGACCCATCAAGGCCCTCGGTCGCTTCTGGTTCGTGCTCCCCTGGCCGCTCCAGGACAAGAAATTGTCACTGCAGTACCTGCGGGAATACCAGAAACTCTTCCCGAACGATGCCGAGGGGCAGGTGTACCTGGCGGAAGCGCTCATGAAGGCAGGGGAAAAGGATGAGGCAAAGGCGGTCCTCCAGAAGGCGTCCGTGTCCGGCGACAGATATTATGCCGACCAGGCCAAGCGCATGCTCGGCGAAATGTAATTCGAAACCTGACATACCCTCTCTTGAAATTGACCTGAGACATGCCGCACCCTTAAGAGGCCCACGCGGAAGCGTGGGCCTCTTTCTTGCCGGGCGGGAGAGGTCTCTGCCGACGGGTGTGGGAATGTCGCCCTGCCCGGCAGCGTCATTGCCGAGGCGGAAGGTCCCCGTGATGTCGCCACAACGCCCACAGCGATGGAACAGGATGTATTTGCAGTTTAATTCCCATGTATGTAGAATCGTGACGCGCTGGAACCGAAGGGATGGTCCACCCGGAAGCGGCCATCCCTCCGGCGATAATCATACTGGTGGGGAGGTTATTCATGGGCTACAGCGAGAAAACCCTGTGCGGCCTGTTCCATGCAAAGGCGCTGGAGCACGGCGATGCAAAGACCTTTCTCATGGGCAGGTTCGATGCGAACGGGGACCCGGCAGACGACTTTCATTCCATAACGTGGGCCGAGACGAGGCGGCAGGTCCTCGAGTTCGCATCGGGTCTCATGGCCATCGGCATCGAGCGGGGCGACAAGGTCGCCGTCTTCTCCGAGAGCAGGCCCCGCTGGATCATCGCGGACCAGGCCATCCAGGTGGCGGGGGGGGTCGAGGTGCCGCTGTACCCCACGTCCTCGCAGGATGAGCTCGCCTACATGGCAGCGGACAGCGGGTGCAGGGCCATCGTGTGCTCCACGAGAGACAAGGTGGACATGGCGTGCAGGGCACGTTCAAAGGCCGCCCTCGACGTCGTCGTCTGCATGGAGTCGCTCAAGGGAGAGCGGGAACAGGGCGTGTACCACTTCAACGAGGTCATGGACATCGGGAGGAAGTCCTTCGATCCCGCCGTCCTGGATAACGGCATCAACCAGGCCCGCCCCGACGACCTCGTGAGCATCATCTACACGTCCGGCACAACGGGCAGGCCCAAGGGGGCCATGCTCACCCACGCCAACTTCATCGCGGCCATGAACCAGGTCACGGCGCCCACCCTCCTGAAGCGGCAGGCCATGGACAAGAGCCTCCACCTGCTCTTCCTCGTGCACCTGCCCATCTGCCACGTCTACGGCCGCACCTGCGACTACCACTCCGGGGGTCTGAAGCAGTCCGGGGTCCTGGCCTTCGAGCCGGACTTCCAGAACCTGGCCAGGAGCATCCTGGAGCTCAGGCCCAACGTCATCATCAGCATCCCCCGCTTCTTCGAGAAGGTGTACGACCAGGTCGGCGCGGTGGTGTCCCGGCAGCGACCCCTTGCGAAGAAGATGTTCGCCTGGGCCATGCGGCAGGGCGAGAAGTTCACCGACGCCATGGCGAGGGGCGAGCGCCTCGGCCAGCTCGACCTCATCATGTTCTCCCAGGCCAACGTGCTCGTCTTCAACAAGGTGCGGAAGATGGCCGGCCTGGACCGCCTCGTCATGGCGGGCTCGGGCGGCGGGAAGCTCTCGCGGGAGGTGTGCACCTTCATCCGCTCCATGGGCATCCAGCTCTCCGAGGGCTACGGACTCACCGAGACCGCCGCCATCCTCAACTACAACGCCCCGGAGTTCCGCGGGATGAACGGCAGCGAGCTCACGTGGTTCCAGAGCAAGATGGTGGACTGGACGCTCGACGCCATGGTGAGGCTGCCTGCCCAGGGCAAATCCCCCTACACCGACCCCATCGGGGCCCTGAAGCTCTCCATCGCCTACAACACCGTTGCCTACCGCCTCCAGGTCAAGCCCGGCACCGTGGGCAAGGCCGTGGCCTGGACCGAGGAGAAGATCGCCCAGGACGGTGAGATCCTCGCCCGGGGGCCCCAGATCTTCAAGGGGTACTGGAACATGCCCCAGGAGACGAGGGATGCCTTTGACGACGAGGGCTGGTTCCTCACCGGCGACATCGGGATGTTCGACGAGGACGGGTTCCTTCAGATCACGGACCGCAAGAAGGAGCTCTTCGTCACCTCCGGCGGCAAGAACGTGGCCCCGCACCCCATCGAGCTCGCCCTCACGGCTAGGCCCTTCATCGACCAGGTCTGCCTCACGGGCGACGGGGAGAAGTACCTCACCGCGCTCGTCGTGCCCGACTTCGACGAGCTGAGAAGGTATGCACGCAAGAAGGGTCTCGGCGTCGACGACCCGTCCGCCCTGGTCTGCCTCGACGAGGTCAGGGCTCTCATCGGGGAGCAGGTGGACCAGGTGAACAGGACCCTGGCCCGTTACGAGCAGATCAAGTACCTCACCATCCTGCCCAAGCCCTTCAGCGTGGAAGATGGTGAGCTCACCCCCACCCTCAAGCTGAAGCGCCGCGTCATCAAGGAACGCTACGGGGAACAGATACGGGGCATGTACGACGCCGGGAAGGCGAAGACGGCATAGCGGCGACCCGGGCGCTCCTTGCAGGGGGTTTCCGGATAACGACAAAGGGTCCACAGGGGCATCCCGTGGACCCGATATGTTCTCTGGCTCCCCGGGCAGGACTCGAACCTGCAACCTAGTGGTTAACAGCCACCCGCTCTGCCGATTGAGCTACCGAGGAATGGTCAACGGTGTACCTTGATAGCCGTGATTTGGGTTCTTGTCAAGGGAGAATGCGGGGTTACACCACGATCCGCGGGTGCCTGTGCTCAGGCGATGTACGTGAGTATCCCCTCGAACCTCTTCACCCTGCCGAGGTACACCTCGTGCATCCGGTCCACGAGCGCACGGGTTATCGGCCCGGGACAGTCGAGCTCGTGGTCCTCGATGCGGAGGATGGGCTGGACATGCCGCAAGGTCCCGGAGAGGAAGGCCTCGTCGAAGGTGGACAGATCCCCGGGCAGGATGGGTGATTGTGCCGTCGTGATCTTCATGTCCTCGAGCACGTCCATCACCACCTTCCTCGTGATGCCGGGCAGCACATTCTCGTCCGAGGGTGTCCGAACACAGCGGTCCTTCACCAGAAAGATGTTGGCCGTGGGCGCTTCCGCGATCCGCCCCTCGGTGTCCAGCATCAGGGCGTCGTCGAAGCCTTTTCTGCGCACCTCCGTCCTGGCGAGGTAACCATTGGTGTAATTGCCCGTGATCTTGGCATGGACGGCGGCGGTGGCGGGATGGAGCTTCCGGTACGAGGAGATGCCGACGCACAGGGGGTGTGCATACTTGTCGGGCTCAACGCCGAGCACCGTGTAGTCCAGGCAGAAGACCGCCACCGAAACGTCGTGCGGGGCAACCGGCCCGAGGTCGAGGTCGGGGTAATAGGCGTAGCATTTGACGACCCCGTTCTCCACCCTGTTGGAGCGGGCCGTTGCCAGAACGGCATCGAGGATCTGCCCGGGGGTGTAGGGCAGATTCATGTATACCTGCTCGGCGCTCGAGAAGAAGCGGTACACGTGCTCCGCCAGACAGATCACGGCCGGTCCGTTCGCCGCGGGCACCACGGCCATGACCTCGAAAACGGCCGATGCACGGTTGAAGCTGTGGGAGAGCGGAGATACCCGGGCCTCTCGCCAGTCCACGAGAATGCCGTTGAGCCATGCCTTCATGGAGATGTCCATGGTGCATATCCCTATATGGCCTTTCCAGGGGTGTCAAGTGAGCAGCGCGTGTCTCTTCCAGGCGTGGTCACAGCGGCTTCTTGACAAAGACGGCCGTATGAAATAGTAGCAAGGTCTACTGGTATGGACAAGGTGAAAAGTATCGACGAGATAAAGCTCATCCCCGATACCATCGGGGAAGCGGGCATCGAGAAGGACCTCCGGGTCGAACCGGAGGTCCTGGCAGGCGTGCTCGGCGACAAGGACCTCCGGGTGGACGGGCCGTTCCTTGTCCGCTACGAGGTGGCCCGCAGGCAGGAGACCATCCATGTCGGCATCGACATCAGCGGCAGGGTCCAGACGAACTGCTCCCGCTGCCTGTCGCCTGTGACCTACCCGGTCGACCTGCACCTCGAGAGCGACTACGTCCCTGCGCCCCCCGAGATGGAAGGCGACCTGGAAGCACAGCGACAGAGCGCGGACACGGGATACTACCGCAGGGAAATCCTCCTGGGCCGGTACATCGCCTCGGAGCTTGTCCTGTCGCTGCCCATCATCTACGTGTGCAGCGAGGGCTGCAAGGGGCTCTGCCCCCAGTGCGGCGCCAACCTGAACGAGGGCCAGTGTTCGTGCGCCAGGGAGGCGGACCCGAGGTTTCAGGCCCTCGGGCAACTCAAGAACAAACTCTAAAGAGAGATAGGAGTCAGCAATGCCGTTACCAAAGAGGAGACACTCGAGCGCCAGGAGAGACAAGCGCAGGGCCAACGATTCAGTGACGGTCCCCGCCGTTTCCTTCTGCCCCAACTGTCAGGAGCCCAAGGCGCCGCACAAGATCTGCCCCAACTGTGGATATTACAAGGGCAGAGAGGTGATCAAGGCAAAAGAAGCTGAATAATGGCGTATTGCCTGATCTTCCCAGGCCAAGGGAGCCAATTCCCCGGCATGTCCCAGGGGCTCGACCTGGACAGGAGCATTCAGGGGGATCTACGCGCTCTCATGGAAAACGGCCCGGAGGATCGGCTCGACGAAACCCTCAATGCCCAGCCCGCCGTGCTCTCCGTGAGCGCGGCCCTGTGGCAGCGCTCCGGCCTCGACGATCCCGCGCTGGTCATGGGCCACAGCCTGGGTGAATACACCGCCCTGGTCGCGGCGGGCTCCCTGCAGGTACCGGAGGCCATCGGGCTCGTCATGAAAAGGGCCGCGTTCATGGATGCCTCCCGTCCCCGCGGGCAAGGCGGCATGGCTGCGGTCATGGGCCTTTCGCGGCAGGAGATAGGGCAGGTACTAGCAGACATTCCCGATCTCTGGGTGGCGAACCTCAACGGGGCCTCCCAGATCGTCGTTTCGGGAAGCCTTCAATCCATTCAAACCGCAACCCCCCTGCTCAGGGAAAGGGGGGCGAAGCGGGTGGTTTCCCTGAATGTCTCCGTGGCGTCCCACTGTCCATACATGGACACGGCACGGAAATCGCTGGAAGACCATCTGAGGAACATCGACCTCGGGGCACCGTCCTGCCCTGTCGTACCCAATGTCACCGCACGGCCCGAGCGGGACCCCGCGCGCATCAGGACCTTCCTTGCAGAGCAGCTTGTGAGACCGGTCCGGTTCGAGGAGTCGATTCTCGCCGCGAGGGCGCAGGGCGTCAATCATTTCATAGAAATCGGGCCCCGCTCCGTGCTGGCACCGCTCATCAGGCGCATGGCACCCGGGGTGAAACTGGAGGTGATCGCCAATGACGGGCATTGATCTGGGTGGCCAGGTGGCCCTGGTGACCGGCGCCAGCCGCGGCATCGGTGCCGCGACGGCAAAGGTGCTTGCCTCTGCGGGAGCCCATGTCATAGTGAATTACCGGACCGGGGCCGACAGGGCGCGGGAGGTCGTCGAGTCCATCCGGTCCGCCCGGGGGTCCGCCGAGTCCGTGGGTTTCGATATCTCCGTGGAGACCGAGGTGGGAAAGGCATTCAGCGACATCATGGCCGCGCACGGGCGGCTCGACATCCTGGTGAACAACGCCGGCATCTCGAGAGACGCACTCTTCCTCCGGGTCAAGCCCGAAATGGTCAATGAAATGGTAGATGTAAATCTCAAAGGGTCGTTTTTCTGCACTTTTCACGCTGCGAGATATATGATAAAGCTGAGGCGTGGAAGGATCGTGACGGTCTCATCCATCGTGGGGCTCGGGGGAAACCCGGGCCAGAGCGTGTACGCAACGACGAAGGCCGGGCTCATCGGCATGACCAAGAGCTTCGCAAAGGAGCTGGGCCCGCGGGGGATACGGGTGAATGCCATCGCACCCGGTCTCGTGGACACCGAGATGACTGAGGGCATGGACAGAGGGGCCATCATCAACGATATACCGCTGCGCAAGATCGGCAGCCCGGACGAGGTGGCCGGGGTTATCCTGTTCCTGTGCTCTGACCTGAGCGCGTACATTACCGGCCAGGTGGTTGTTGTGGATGGCGGGCTGTATACGTGATCTGTGTGAGGACGTAGAGAACCTGAGAAGGAGGACTATACTGATGGCAGACGTTCAGCAGCGAATCATTCAACTGATTGCCGAGCAGTTGGAGAAGGACCCTTCCGAGATCAAGCCGGAGATGTCCTTTGCGGACGATCTGGGGGCCGACTCCCTCGATCTTGTCGAGCTGATCATGACCGTGGAGGAGGAGTTCAACATCGAGATCCCGGACGAGGACGCCGAGAAGATCAAGTTCGTGAAGGACGCCATTGAATACGTCAAAGCAAAGATATGACACCCTAGATGAAGAAAAGGATAGCTGTCACCGGTATAGGAGTGGTCTCGCCTCTCGGTAGCGACTGCAAGACGCTCTGGGAACACCTCATTCAAGGTATATCAGGAATCGGAACCATCGAGGAACTGTCCGGCCTCCCGGTAACCTTCGGGGGCCGGGCCCGTGCCTTCGACCCTGCCCGGCATCTGGGCCCCAAGGATATCCGGCGCATGGACCGCTACACGCAGATCGCGGTGTCCTGCGGGCTCGACGCGTTCGCGCAGGCAGGAATCTCGCCGGAGAGCTATCCCGGGCACCGGGTCGGCGTTCTCATGGGAACGGGCGCCGGGGGCATGAACACCATCGAGGAACAGATCGCGGCCTTCCGTGAAAAGGGACACCGAAGGGTGTCACCGCTCACCGTGCCCATGTTCATCCCCAACATAGCCTCCGCCGAGCTGGCCATGAAGATCGGCGCCAGGGGGCCCGGCATGGGGCTCTCCTCGGCCTGCGCCACCGGAGGCCACGCCCTGGCCGTGGCCATGAGGCTCATCCAGGCCGGCGACGCGGACTGCATGGTCGCCGGAGGAGTGGAGGCGTGCCTCACCCCCTTTTCAGTGGCCGCATTCGCCTCCATGCGGGCCCTGTCCACCCGCAACGATGAGCCTGCCCGCGCGAGCCGCCCCTTTGACCGCGAGCGGGACGGGTTCGTCATGTCCGAGGGCGGTGCCGCACTGGTGCTCGAGGACTGCGACACGGCACGGGGCAGGGGCGCGGAGGTCCTCGGCATCCTTGCGGGCGCGGGCATGAGCCAGGACGCCTATCACCTGGTGGCGCCCGATCCCGAGGCGACCGCGGTGGTGCACGCCATGGAAAGGGCCCTTCAGGATGCGGGTATCTCCCGCGAGGACATAGGGTACATCAATGCCCACGGCACCTCGACGCCGCTCAACGACAAGACCGAGACCCTGGCCGTGAAGAGGGTCTTCGGCGGCCGTGCCTACGACATCCCCATGAGCTCCACCAAGTCCATGACCGGGCACCTCATCGGGGGCACCGCGGCACTCGAAACGGTCATCTGCATCCTCGCCATGAGGAACGGCGTCGTGCCGCCCACCATCAACCTCGACAGCCCCGATCCCGAGTGCGATCTCAACTACGTGCCGGGCCGTGCCGTCCGGGCTGATGTGTCGTACAGCCTCAACAACGCCTTCGCCTTCGGCGGTCAGAATGCCGTGCTGGTCATCGGGAGGGATGGATGATGAAGGTTGCCGTTGCATGCGACCACGGCGGATTCGCCCTGAAACAGGTGGTCATCGACACCCTTGAGGCCCTGGGGGCGGAGGTGAAGGATCTCGGGACCGACGGGACAGCCTCCGTGGATTACCCGGATTATGCCCGGAAGGCCCTCGACATGCTCCTGGAGAACGAATGCGACCGGGCCGTGCTCATCTGCGGCACGGGCATCGGCATGTCCATCTGCGCCAACCGCGTTCCCGGGGTCCGCGGGGCGCTCTGCCACGAGGGCTACAGTGCACGGATGTCGAGGCTCCACAACGACGCGAACTGCCTCATCCTGGGCGCCAGGGTGACCGGGCCCGGCATCGCCTCCGAGATCGTCCAGGTATGGATGGGAACTCACTTCGAGGGAGGCCGCCATGCGGTCAGGCTGTCCAAGATAGAGACGCTGACCGGGAAAAGCACGTGAATGAACAGACAGACAGGAGATCGACATGAACCTTGAGAACGTGAAGAAGACCGACCCCGAAGTGTATGACGCCATCGTGGGCGAGCTTGCCCGGCAGCGCTACAAGCTCGAGCTCATCGCATCCGAGAACATCGTGAGCCAGGCCGTGCTCGAGGCTCAGGGCTGCGTCATGACCAACAAGTATGCCGAGGGGTATCCCGCCAAGCGCTACTACGGCGGGTGCGAATACGTGGATGTGGCCGAGGTCCTCGCCATCGACCGGGCGAAGCGGCTCTTCGGGGCCGACCATGCCAATGTCCAGCCCCACTCGGGCTCGCAGGCGAACATGGCCGTGTACTTCTCCATCCTGGAGCCCGGCGACACGTACCTGGGCATGAGCCTACCCCATGGCGGACACCTGTCCATGGGTTCGCCCGTGAATTTCTCGGGCAGGATCTACCAGGTGATTCCCTACGGGGTGCGCCAGGACACCCACCGCATCGACTACGACCAGCTCAGGGACCTGGCGAGGCAGCACAGGCCGAAGCTCGTCATCGCGGGGGCCAGCGCGTACCCCCGGATCATCGACTACAAGACCTTCAAGGAAGTCGCCGACGAGGTCGGGGCCTACTTCATGGTGGACATGGCCCACATCGCGGGGCTCATCGCAGCCGGCCTGCACCCGAGCCCGGTGCCGTACGCCGACTTCGTCACCACCACCACCCACAAGACCCTGCGCGGACCCCGGGGCGGCATGATCCTGTGCAAGGAGCAGCACGCCAAGACCCTGAACTCCAAGGTCTTCCCCGGCATGCAGGGGGGCCCCCTCATGCACGTCATCGCGGCCAAGGCCGTGGCGTTCAAGGAGGCCCTGACCCCCGGGTTCAAGGAATACCAGACTCAGATCGTCAAGAACGCCAAGGCCATGGCGGACGAGTTCCTCTCCCTGGGCTTCACCCTGGTCTCCGGCGGCACGGACAACCACCTCATGCTCGTGGACCTCTCGAACAAGGACGTCACCGGCAAGGACGCCCAGGAGATGCTCGACGCAGCCAACATCACCGTGAACCGCAACACCATCCCCTTCGACACCAAGAGCCCGTTCGTGACCTCGGGCATCCGCATCGGCACGCCCGCGCTGACCACCAGGGGCATGAAGGAGGAGGAGATGCGGCAGGTGGCCCGCATGATAGCGAGGGTCATCGAGGCAAAGGGTGCCGAGGACGTCACCACCAAGGTGAAGCAGGATATCGCCGAGCTCACGAAACGCTTCCCGGTCTACGGGGGATGACGGACCATGCGGTGCCCCCGGTGCTCCGGACTCGAGGACAAGGTTCTGCAGTCCAGGATCAGCCAGGACGGGAAGTCCATCAGGCGCAGGCGGGAGTGTGAGACCTGCGGCCACCGGTTCACCACGTACGAGCACATCGAGGAATTCATCCCCGTGGTCGTGAAGAAGGACGGCAGACGGGAGCCCTTCGACCCGGGCAAGGTGGTCACCGGCATCATGAGGGCCTGCGAGAAGCGGCCGGTGAGCATGGAGGCCATCGAGGCGGTCAAGGACACGCTCATCCAGGATATCCAGTCCAGGTGGGACCGGGAGGTGCCGTCTTCCTACATCGGGGAGCAGCTCATGAAGGCCCTGCACGAGCTCGACCCCGTGGCCTATGTGCGGTTCGCCTCGGTGTACCGCGACTTCAAGGACGTCAGCGAGTTCATGAACGAGATCAAGGGCCTGAAGCGGACGAAGAAAGATTGAACGCGGACCATGACATCACCTTCATGAACGAGGCCGTTGCCCTGGCGCGGCAGGCCCTGGGAAGAACCGCACCCAACCCGAGCGTGGGGGCGGTGGTCGTGAAGGACGGGAACGTCGTCGGCAGGGGCTTCCACCCCGGGGCCGGCATGCCGCATGCCGAGGTCTACGCCCTCAGGGAAGCCGGAGAGAAGGCCCGCGGGGCCGACATCTACGTGACGCTGGAGCCCTGCAACCACTACGGCAGGACCCCCCCCTGCACGGAGGCGATCATACGTGCCGGTGTAGCCAGGGTCGTGGCGGGCACCCTCGACCCGAACCCGCTCGTGGCGGGCAAGGGCATCGAGAGGCTCAGGGCCGCCGGCATCAGGGTGGACACCGGGCTCGGCGAGGAGGAATGCAAGGACCTGATCCTCTGGTACGGCACCTGGATCGAGAAGAAGAGGCCCTACGTCATCCTCAAGGCCGCCATCACCCTGGACGGAAGGATCGCTTCCGCCACCGGCGACTCCCGGTGGATCAGCTCCGGGGAGTCCCGTGCCCATGTCCATGAGCTCAGGAACAGGGTGGACGGCCTCATGGTGGGGTCCGGCACGGTCATGAGCGACAACCCCATGCTCACCTGCCGCATGGAAGGCGGACGGGATCCCGTGCGGATCATCCTGGACCCCCGGCTGGAGACCGACCCCTCGTCGATGTGCCTGGGAGCGGGATCCCTGATCTTCACCCTCCAGCCCGAGGAGACGTGGAACGAGTATGTCAAGGCAGGGGCACGGCTTGTCTCCATGCAGGCGGATGAAGCGGGGCTCATGCCATGGCCGGAGGTCCTCGGCCGTCTCGGGGCCATGGGGCTCCATGCCGTCATGGCAGAAGGCGGAAGCGGCGTGTACTCGAGCCTGCTGAGATCAGGCATGGTGGACAAGATCCTTGTCTTCATCGCACCGAGAATCCTGGGAGGCGGCGTGCCGCTTGTGGACTGGGGACGGCCCGGGCGCATTGCCGACGCCCTCAGACTCGTGATAACAAGGACCGACATGATGGGCGGGGATATCCTCGTGGAAGGGGTTCTCGGAGGCTGACATGTTTACCGGGATCATCGAGGCGGTGGGCAGGATCGTTTCCAGACGCGCCCATGGCAAGGGTTTCGCGATCGAGATCGACACGGGTCTCGACCTGGCAGGCGATGCCGTCGGTGACAGCATCGCCGTTGACGGCGTGTGCCTGACCGTCACGAAGAAAAAGGGCAGCGTCTTCACGGCCGATGCATCGGCACAGACCGTTTCCCGGTCCACCCTGGGCGAGATGAGGCCGGGGGCGAAGGTGAACATCGAGCGGGCACTGAGGCTTTCCTCCCGTCTCGGCGGCCACATCGTGCTGGGCCACGTGGACACGGTCGGCAGGGTCCTCTCCCGGGAGGCGGCAGGGGAGTCGGTGCTCATCAGGGTGAGCTTCGAGCGGGCCTTCGGAAAGTACGTGGTGGAAAAAGGCTCCATAGCCGTCGACGGGATCTCTCTGACCGTCAACGAGGTGCTCTCCGAGGCCTTCTCGGTGAACATCATACCCCACACCCTCCTATCCACTTCCTTGACACTCAAAAGTGCGGGTGATAGGGTGAACCTTGAATTCGACGTGCTGGGAAAGTACGTGGAAAATCTTCTGAACAAGGACAAGGGTACCAGCCTGAAAGACCTTCTCGCAAAGCAGGGATTCCTCAAAGAGGGGTAGATCCACATGCCTACGTGCACCGTAGAAGAAGCGATACAAGAACTGCTCCAGGGCAGGATGATCATCCTCGTGGACGACGAAGACCGTGAGAACGAGGGCGACCTCACCATGGCGGCGGAGTTCGTGAGCGCCGGCGACATCAATTTCATGGCCAAGTACGGACGGGGGCTCGTATGCCTGGCCCTCGATCCCGGCATTGCGGACCGGCTCGACCTGCAGCCCATGGTCCGGGACAACACCAGCAAGTTCGGCACCGGCTTCACGGTCTCCATCGAGGCGAAGCGGGGCGTCACCACCGGCATATCGGCCGCGGACCGGGCTGTCACCATCCGTACGGCCATCGCACCGGACACGAGGCCCGATGACCTGGCCCGGCCCGGCCACGTGTTCCCCCTGCGCGCCAAGCCCGGCGGGACGCTCGTGCGGACCGGGCAGACCGAGGGCTCGGTGGACCTGTGCAGGATGGCGGGGCTGAGGCCCGGTGCGGTGATCTGCGAGATCATGAACGACGACGGGACCATGGCGCGCAGGCCCCAGCTCGAGGAGTTCGCCGTGGCCCACGGCCTGAAGATCTGCACCATTGCGGATATCATCGCCTACCGCATCAAGAACGAGACCCTGGTGCGGGAGGTGGTCCGTGCGAAGCTGCCCACCGAGGCCGGCGTCTTCGACCTCGTGGGCTTCGACAATGACATCGATACGAAGGAACATATCGCGATGGTCAAGGGCGAGATCACCCCGGACGAGCCGGTCCTGGTCCGCGTGCACTCCGAATGCCTCACGGGAGATGTTTTCCATTCCATGCGCTGCGACTGCGGCGACAAGCTCCACCGGGCCATGGAGATGATCGAGGAGGAAGGCAGGGGCGTCATCGTGTACATGCGGCAGGAGGGCCGCGGGATCGGGCTGCTCAACAAGGTCAAGGCCTACCACCTCCAGGATCGGGGAAGGGACACCGTGGAGGCCAACATCGAGCTCGGTTTCGCCCCCGACCTGCGCGACTACGGCATCGGCGCCCAGATCCTGCTGCACTTGGGGGTGCGCAAGATGAGGCTCATGACCAACAATCCCAAGAAGATCATCGGGCTGGAGGGATACGGCCTGGAGATCGTGGAGCGGGTGTCCATCGAGATCCCGCCCACGGTGGAGAACCAGCGGTACCTCAAGACCAAGAAGGACAAGATGGGACATATACTGGAGGTGGTGTAGATGGCGCATGTCATAGAAGGCAAACTGCTCGGCAGGGGAAAGAAGGTAGCGATCGTTGCCAGCCGGTTCAACGACTTCATCACGGCCCGGCTCATGGAAGGCGCCATGGATGCCCTGGCCCGCCACGGGGTCTCCGAGAAGGACATCACCGTCTACCGGGTCCCCGGTGCCTTCGAGATCCCCTCGGTGGCCAGGAAGGTCGTCTCCGCATCGAAGGCGGACGGCATCGTCTGCCTGGGCGCGGTCATCAGGGGCTCCACCCCGCACTTCGACTACGTGGCATCGGAGGTGAGCAAGGGGGTTGCCCTGGTGGGCCTCGACGCCCCCATACCGGTGATCTTCGGGGTGCTCACCACCGACACCATCGAGCAGGCCATCGAGCGTGCGGGTACGAAATCCGGCAACAAGGGTTTCGATGCCGCCATGGCGCTGCTCGAGATGATGGATCTCTATGGCCAGATCTGACGTCCACCCATGAAGCAGCGGACCCGCTCCCGGGAAGTGGCGCTCCAGTATCTGTACCAGATCGACATCACGAGCAGTCACACCGAACAGACCCTCAACGATTTCTTCGCCCACTTCGTGGACAACGATGACCTGATCCCGTATGCCCGGGACCTCGTCAACGGGGTGTGCGAACACCTGGTCCAGATCGACGCGCTCCTCGAGAAGGCATCGGAGAACTGGAAGGTGAGCCGCATGTCCACCACGGACCGCAATATCCTGCGTATCGCCTCCTACGAGATGGCATACCGCAGGGACATACCCTACAAGGTGGCCATCAACGAGGCCATCGAGATCGCCAAGAGGTTCGGATCGACGAAGTTCCCGTCCTTTGCCAACGGGGTTCTCGACAGGGTCTGGAGTGAGATCGAGGCGGCGGGGGCGGGGGAGAACTCCCGCTGATATCCCGGGAAGAGAAACGAACCTGCCCGCAATCCCCTACTTGATGAGCCTCTGTATCCGTGCACGTTCCACGGTGATGCCGCGCTGCCTGCTGCCGGTGATATCCAGGGTCCTGGCCTGAAGGAGCGTCATGTCCACGCAGTCGAGCATGGATTCCCTGATCCGGACCTCCTCCATGACCGCCGCGGCGAAGGATGTGTGCGCAAGGTTCGATCTGTCCATGGTCGTGCGCACGAGATAGGAGAGGCCGAAGTTCGCCTCAGACAGGTCGCAGCAGTCCAGCGTGCAGTTTTCCAGGAGGCAGAAGAGGAACCTGGCCCTGTGCAGGCTGGAGCCTGTGAGATCGAGGTTCTTCAGGATGCAGTGCGTGAAGGTGGCCTTATCGAGGTTGACCTTCTGAATATCCCTGTCCGTGATGGTCACACGGGTGAGCTGAGAGCTCTCGAAGGTTATCCTGCCCAGGAGGCACGAGCTCAGGTCCAGATCCTTCAGCGTGACCTCGACGAGATGGGCGCCGGAGAGGTTCGTGTTCTTGAACACCGTCTCGTCCAGATTCGTCCTCTCCAGGTGGGACTCCTCGAGGTTGGTGTCCGAGAAGTTGACCTTGCCGAGGTCCGAACCCCTGAGGTTGGCGCATCCCAGATCGAGCCCCGAGAGGTCAAGGCCCTTGAGATACTCCCCTTCGACCGGCGTTCCCATGGAGACGGCCTCATAGAGCTTGTCCCGGTCGAAGAGGTTCATTCCCTGGCCTCCAGGACTTTTTTCACGTCTGGCACCAGGACGAACTCGGCGTCGGCGATCTGGCCCTCCTTCAGAGAGAAGTGCACCTTGAAGCGGGCCCCCTTCACGGTTGTGCTCGCCATGCCTATGTGGATGGTGGTGCGGTCGTGGACGGTCCCCGCGATGTAGATGTTGCCCTGATAGGTCCTCTGGATCTTCTCCGTGATCTCGAGGCTCTTGGCGTTCTGCTGGGAGAGGGTTTTCCTGAGGTTCTCCATGGTGTCGAGGATCTTTTCATAGAGCATCTCCTGCTGGCGTGAGAGTTCGCTGGTGGATTTCATGCCCCTCAGTTTCGCCAGGGATGCCTGGAACCTCAGGAAGTCCTGGGTCTTGGCCTCGATCTCCTCCTTGATCCGCACCTGTTCCTGGTGCAGCACCGGGCTGTGCCCGATGCTGAGCTCCGTCTCGACGCCGGCGTCCTCCTGGCCCACGGTGTTGCAGTAGATCCAGCAGTCGGACGATACCTTGCTCGTGGCGATGAACCCGCTGGGGTTCTTGATCACCACCGGCCCGATGGCCGAGACCAGGCTGTTGCGGATATAGTCGTTCACGATGATGGCTTGTTCCGATTTCACGTGGGCGTCCTGGATGAACCTGGCGTATATGGTGCCGTTTGCGGTGATGATGGCCTTCTCCTGCCCCAGGATGCCACCGGCGATCCTGATGGTGCCCCCGGCCTCCAGGACCACCCTGCCCACGGTCGTCGCGATGGTGATGTCTTCGCCGGCATGGATCTCGTACCCGTCCCCGACCTCGCCCTGCACCACGACCGAACCGTTGAACCGGATGTTCCCCACGGAGGCGTCCACGTCGTGGACGGTATAGACGGGCTCCACGATGACCGTGTTTTCCGCCCACCTGACCATGCCGTCCATGGTGGAGAACATCTGGGTCCTGTCTGCGGAGCAGGAGACGTTGGTCCCGCCGGGGAGCTTCACGTGGGCTCCTGTCTTGCTCGGGATCTCCTCGTTCCTGACCGAGAGGCCGCTCTTTCCCGCCCGGGGGGCCACCACCTCGCAGAGGATGTCGCCCTTCTTCACGTTCTGGATCAGGTTGAGGTCACGCAGGTTCACCTTGCCGTCAGCGTCTTCCTTGATCCTTGCCTTGGTGCGGTCCCTGTCGAAGTGGAACCGCACATAGCCGTCCGTGCCCTCTTCGGGCTTGATCCCCCTGGCAACGACCACCCACTGGTTCACGATCTTATCCCGGGCCACCCGCTCGATGACCTCAGTGAGCACGCCGAAGGTGAAACCCTCGCCCCCAACGGCCTCGAGAAGGTCCTCCGCACGCAGGTCCCGGGGGCCGTCCGGCGAGGGGACGATTCTCATGGACCCCACAAGGCCGCCTTCGGCGGTATAGAACTCCAGCTCGTAGTCTTTCTCCACATGCACTGGTTCGGATTCAGCCACCTGAAACTTTACTTTCATTCAGGCATTTCGCCCATTCAGAGCGATCGACGAGGGGCACCAGGCCTGTGGGATGAATTCTCTTGACTGGCGGTCGATGGTCCCGTACTTCTTGGTCAAAACCAGGTGTCTTACAGGGGTCACATGAAGATCGACGACATCGATGCCCTGACCGTCAAGGGCTTTCTGGATGCCGCGGAGGGCAAGCGGCTCTATGAACTCGCACGGGAGGCAAGCCTGCGGGGACCCGTGCTCGAGATAGGCGGCTACTGCGGCAGGTCCACCCTCTACCTGGGCCTGGGCTGCCGTGAGAACCACGGCATCCTCTACTCCGTCGATCACCACCGGGGATCGGAAGAGCAACAGCCCGGGCAGGAGTACTTCGATCCCGACCTCTTCGACGAGAGGGAAGGGAAGGTCGACACCTTCCGTTTCTTCCGCAGGGTCGTGGAACAGGCGGGTCTCGGGGACACCGTGGTGGCCATCGTGGCGCCGTCCGCCGCGGCGGTGCGTATGTGGTCGACGCCCCTGGCCATGCTCTTCATAGACGGGGGACACACGTACCCGGCCGCATTCTCGGATTACGTTTCCTGGACGTGCCACCTTGTGCCCGGGGGCATCCTGGCCGTCCACGATATCTTCCCCGATGCCGGCCAGGGAGGCCAGGCCCCGCACTACATCTACTCGCTCGCGGTTGCGTCGGGGCTCTACGAGGAGCTGCCCATGGTGAAGACCCTGGGCGTGCTCAGGAGAAGAGGGGCCTCGGATATCCCGGCCGAGCTCTTCTCAAAACGAGATTGGTAGGGTGTCGACGTCCCTGTTGTGGGTCCAGTAGTAGCGATACCGCCCGCCCGCAAGCGAATGCCTGAGAAAGCCGGCATCGATGAAGCCCTGCAGGATCTTTCGCGTGAACGCCTCGTCCGTCCCTGTCCTCCCGGCCACGGATGCAGACAGGAGATCCACGGGGTCCGACCCGTCCCGCCCGGCACAGGCGAACTCCTCGATGAGGTCTTCGGAGAGTATGCGGAACACGAGCCTGAGCTTGCGGTCGCCTTCCACGAGCAGGTATTCCCGGTCGGTGCAGGTGCCTTCCCGCACGTTCTTCTTGGTCTCGTCCCAGATGGCCTTGTTGTACCGGTCGTATTCCGCCACAAAGTCGATCATCTCCCGGGGAGAGAGCCGTGATGTCCGCACCACCGGTGCGTTGGCGTCGTACCTGCTCCAGTCGTCCGTGAGGATCTCGATGTCATAGCCGTCGAGCTCCTCGCGTACCGTGGTACCGGGGAAGGGGGCGAAGAAGTGGTAGCCGTAGGCTATCTTCAGCTCGTTGGCGAAGTCCTGGGTCTGGCTGAGCGTGTCCATCGTCTCTCCCGGCAGGCCCACCATGAAGGATGCGTGGGGCAGGATGTCCGCCTCCTTGCACCAGGCCACCGCGGTGCGGGCTTGCTCGAGGGTGATGCCTTTACGGATCCGCTTGAGCATCTCGGGGTTGCCCGACTCGATGCCGAAGCTGATGCAGTCGCACCCAGCCTCCCGCATGATCCTGAGCGTCTCCAGGTCCACGGTGTTGACCCGCGCGAAGGCGCTCCAGCCGAAGTTCACGCCCCTCCTCTTGATCTCCCCGCAGAGCTCCCTGACCCGGGCCTTGTTGGCCGTGAACAGGTCGTCGGCCACGTTGATGCGGGTGAACCCCAGGGAGAGGATCTGCTCGATCTCGTCGACGACCAGGGCGGGGCTCCTGAAGCGGCCCTTGAAGCCCACCATGCGCCTCCCCAGGCAGAAGATGCACTTGTTGGGACACCCCCGGCTCGTGATGATGCTCACCGGGTAGCCCAGGGCCAGGTAGCGCGAGATGGGCAGCAGGTGGCGGGCCGGCAGGGGCAGGGAGTCGAGGTCGTGTATGAGATCCCGCGGTTCGGTGGTCACGATGCCGCCGTCCGCCTGGAAGGCGATGCCCTTTACGGTGGGCCAGGCCTTCCGGTCACCGATGAACGGGATGAGCTCCTGCAGGGTCTGCTCTCCTTCTCCCTTCACGATGAGGTCGAGCTCGGGGCAGCTCCTGAAGGTACCCTCGATGTCGAAGGATACGTGGGGGCCGCCCATCATGGTGATGGTCGAGGGGCGCAGGGACTTGGCGTCCCTCATGATGCGCTGGGCCTCGAGCTGGTTCATGGTGACGCTGCCGGCGCCCACCACGTCGGGCTTGAAGGCGTCCAGGACATTCCTGAGCTTCTCGGGCGTATACTTGCTCACGATGAAATCGAAGATGCGTACCGTGGCGCCTGCCGCCTCGCATGCAGCCGCGGCGTATGCCAGGCCCAGCGGCGGTGACGGCGCCTCTTCCAGGGGATAGGGTGTTGCAATCAGCGCGATTCTCACGGGCATCGTTCAGTCACCTTGTTTGGGGAAGATCGTGGCCCTGAGCCAACCCAGCAGGGTGTTGCCTCCGAGCATGTCTCTGTCGATGCCTCTGATATCGGCCTCGAGCTTGTCCGGGTCGGCGAACCATTCAGCCCTGGTTTTCATGGGTTCGTCCGGGTCGAGTTTGCGGATGACCTCGGCAGGATTGCCGGCCGCTATCACGTTGGCCGGGATGTCCCTCGTCACCACCGAGCCTGCACCGATGATGCTGTTGTCCCCTATGGCGACACCCTTGCAGATGATGGAGCTGTCGCCCAGCCAGACGTTGTTGCCGATGGTGACCGGTTCGCTGCCGCCGATGTAGTCGAGCCGGTCATAGATCCCGTGCCAGTCGGAGTCGGTGATGTACACGCTGCTCGCCATCATGCAGCTGTCCCCGAGCGTGATGCCGCAGGCGGAGCTCATGCGCACGCCGGGGCATATGAGGCTGTATCTGCCGATGCTGATATAACCGTCTCCCTCCTGTTTCCCCCAGACCGTGAGCCGTACCCTGTGATCCGGGGTGGTGATGACGTTGGCGAAGTCGCCGAGATCGATGGGCCACCCGAAGACCTGCACGTGCCACGGCTTCATGAACGTGCAGCCCCTTCCGAGCGAGCGGAACTGCGGTCTCAGGAAGTGCTCGACATACCACTCGCGGAACCTGAGGTCGAGCCGCTTGAGGTAGTATGGCCGGTAGTCCTTGCGCAAGCCTTACGCCCTCATGTCCGCCGCATCGGAATAGAACGCCTTCCTGATGCTGAATACGGGGTGGTGCTTCTTGAGGAAGCGGTACATGTGGGATTTGTCACCCTGGCCCGCCTCCCAGAAGGAGTGGTTGAAGAGCTGGAACGCCGGGGTGATGTGGTACACCGCGTCGGCGGCCATCATGACGGCAGCGTCCGTCCAGGTGAGCTTCTCCTCGGGCCACGTGACCATGTCCGGGAAGGTGAACCCGCACCAGTACGTGCCGTCATCGTACTTCTTGTTGCCGATCCAGCCCAGCACCTTCCTGGCCATCCGGTATTCACCCATGGCAGCCAGCGTCATGATGAGCTCCGAGGTCTCGGCTATGGTCACCCACGGGTTGTCCGACACGCACCGGGTACCCAGGCCCTCCACCATGAACTTGTTCCAGGACCTGTCGATGCGCTTCTTTGCCTCCGCGCCCGTGACCGCTCCGCTCAGGACGGGATAGAACCAGTCCATGGAATAGCGGGACTTGGTACGGTCGAAGAGGTGGGGACGGTACCTCAGCGCATCGCCGAGCCTCTGGAGGGCTTTCTGCCATCGCGGTCTGCTTTCGCCGAGCAGCAGGGCCAGGACCAGCGCACACTTGAGGCTCATGAAGATGGAACTGCATGCGGTGAGCAGCGCCACCGGGTCCACGGAACCATGGGGGCTCCGTGCCCAGTAGACCTCTCCCGCCGGGGCCTGGAGGTCCACCGCGTAATCTATGCCGGCGCTCACCGTGGGCCAGATGTACTCGAGAAACGCCCTGTCGCGGGTGATGAGATAGTAATGGAACACACCCACCGCGATGTAGCTCGACATGTTGGATTCCTTGGTGCGGTCTTCCGGGATACCGTTTCTGTAGGCGGAATACCAGGAACCGTCTTCGAGCTGGGTGGATGCCAGCCACTCGAAGGCCCTGCGGGACTCCTCGTAATACCCCCCGATGGTCAGCCCGATCGCCGCTTCCACGTGATCCCATGGATCGGTCTTGCCCCCCCCGTGCCAGGGGATCTCGCCGGATTCCCGCTGTTCCCGCGCGATGGAGGAGGCGAGGCCGGCGATATCGATGGGAAGCACCAGACCGGACTGGACGGTATCATGTTCCATAGGAAGCACCTTTCCTGCAATAGAGTACGACACTCTTGGCGATGAGAGGGTTCAGCAGCTTGTCCAGGGTGCGGGTGAGCAGCGGTTTCTTCACGATGTCCCAGACCAGGAACCTGTGATAGAGCCGCACGGGAAGGGACGAATCGTTCTTGTGTCCCACCATGCACTTGATCCACCAGTAGGGGCTGTGCAGGGCGTGGGCCCAACCCTTGTCCACACAGGTGGTGCCGGCCCTCTCGAGGAGGTTGATCAGATCTCCCGTGCGGTAGATCCTGATGTGTCCGCCCTCTTCGTTATGGTAGTCCTCGGACAGCGCCCAGCAGATTCGTTCGGGCAGGTACCGCGGCACGCTCACCACGAGCGACCTGCCGGGTTTGAGCACCCTGATGACCTCGGCGATGGCCTGCCGGTGATCAGGTATGTGTTCGAGCACTTCGGAGCAGATCACGAGGTCGAAGGATGCATCCTTGAACGGCAGCCTGGTGACATCGCTCACCATGACCAGCGATGCGCCGCCGCCGTGCTCCCCCTCGTGGCGCATGATCTTGGTGGTGTTGTGGGCTTTGAGCGCGTCGTCCCGGTTCAGGTCGATGCCCACGACGCTCACGCCCCTGGCCCGGTAGGCCTCGCTCAGGTGGCGGCCGCCTCCGCATCCTGCGTCGAGCACCTTGAAGCCGGGCTTGAGCTCGAGCTTGCTGAAGTCAACCGTGAGCATCGAGGGCCTCCTGATACCCGCCGGCCACGGTCGCGGAATCACGTCTCGTCGACCTGCCTGCCGTGTAGGCCTCGATGGCCTCCCGGTAGACCTCCACGACCTGCCTGGCCGTGTTGTCCCAGGTGAAGTGTTTCTTCACGCGGTCATAGCCTTCCTGTGCAAGCCGCTCGCGCCTTTCGGGATCGTCCAGGAGGTCGATGATGGCGGACTCCAGGGCCTTTGCATCACCCGGCGGCACCAGCACCCCGGCATCACCCACCACCTCGGGCAGTGCCCCTCCCGTGGTGCTGATGACCGGTACCCTGCAGGCCATGGCCTCGCCTGCCGGCAGCCCGAAACCCTCGTAGATGGAGGGCACCACGGCGAGGGTGGTTCTGGCATAGAAGCGGGGGAAGTCCTCGTCGGCGATCCTTCCCGTGAAGGTTATGTAGTCCTGCGGGCCCAGTGACCGCACGAGCCTGTCGATGTCACCGTCCTTCTTCGGTGCCCCGATGACCGTCAGGTGGATGGGACGGCTCTTCCTGATGGTCGAGACCGCCTCTATGAGGAAGCGCAGGCCCTTGAGCGGGGTGTCCGCGCTGTTGGTGACCATGATGTGGTCATCGAGCCTCGGCTCGGACGGCAGGGGGTGGAAGATGTCGGTGTTGATGCCGTTGGCAACGACCCGGAACCGGTCCATGGGTATGGAGAAGGCCTTGCCGATGTCGTGCCTGGAGGCCTCGGACACCGTGATGATGTGCGAGAGTCTCCGCGACACCCGTCCCTGCATGCTCAGGAAGGAATACCATCGGCGCACCTTCAGTTTGCGCCAGAGCGGCTTGACCGAGGCGATCTCCACATCCCTGTCCACGGTGATGGGGTGGTGGATGGTTGCCACGGTGGGTATGCCCAGCAATTTCACGCCCAGGATCCCGTAGCCAAGACACTGGTTGTCGTGCACCACGTCGTAGCGGCGGAGGTTCTTGCGCATGAACGAGTAATAACGGATGCTGTTGGTCAGCGGTTCCGGGAACCCCCCGCTGGACACGCCGAGCCATTCGAGCATGTTGAGCGGGGAACACAGCTCTCTCAGGCTCGGCACCCGGAACAGGTCGTCGGGGTTGTAGAGGTCCAGGCTCGGAATCCTGTGGAGCGGGATATCGGCATCGATGACCGGGTACGGAGGGCCGGAAACGACCTCCACATGGTGCCCGATGTCCTTGAGGGCCCGGCTGAGCCTCTTGATGTACACGCCCTGACCGCCCGAGGTGGGTTTGCCGCGGTAGGTGTAGAGACATATGTTGAGCGGTGCGTCCTTGATCCTTCTCCGTGCCCCCGGGGTAAAACACGCCTGCGCGGCATTCATTGATGACATGGAACCGATGCATCCTTTGTCTTTCAGAATATAGGCCTGAACGTACCTATGCCCGCTGCCGGCGGGCAAAGAGGTATCCTAGCAACTCTCTTCCGTCAAGGCAAGGAAAATCCTGACAATTCTGCCGATAGAAACGGGCTTTGAGAACTCGCTGCACGCACGATCCGAGGGGGGTGTGTGTCAGCGCAGGGGATGGATGCCCCGGCGGCTCACGGGTCAGGGTGCGAGCACGTGCGTGCTTTCAGGATTACCTGCCGTTGAAGAAACGATCGAAGAGCATGGTCCTGAGCTTGTCCACCACTTCCGGGCTCACGCAGCACGGCGGTTCGATCTTCCTGGAGAGCTTGACGGTGAGCGAGTAGGTGGAAAAGCAGATTCTGCACTTTTCACAGAACTTGAAGTGCTCGTTGAGCTCGTCGATGATATCTTGGGAAAGGGTGTTCTCCAGGTAGTCCTGAAAGAGGGATGAACATACGATGCATTTCATACGCGATCTCCCTCATCCTTGGAGTATCTCCTGAAATAATCGGCCAGTTCGTTACGCAGGACGAGCCTGCCCCTGTGGAGGCGCGACTTCACCGCAGGCACGCTCAGACCCATGGTCTGCGCGATCTCCTCGTTCGAGAACCCCTCGACGTCCTTCATGATGACCACGGTTCTCATGGCCTCGGGAAGGGCGTCTATGGAATCCTGGAGGATCTTCCTGCTCTCCTCCGAGAGGAGAATGTCGTCCGGCAGGGTGGACCAGTCGTACACATAATCGATGGCAGGCTCCTGGTCCACCTCTTCCTCGCTCACGGTCTGCTCGGTGAATTTCTTCTCCTTGCGGAGGAATCCATAGGATGCGTTCGTGGTGACCCGGTAGAGCCAGGTCGAAAAGAAGGCGTCGTTGGTCAGGGTATTGATCTTTGCGATCACGGTGAGAAAGACGTCCTGCATGATCTCCTCGGCGGCCGAGTTGTCGCGGGTGAGTTGATAGGCGAGGTTGTAGACCTTGTTGGAATAGCGCCTCACTATCTCCTCCATGGCCTTTGCATCGCCATTCTTCAGGTCCTTCACCAGGACGGCATCGCTGAACTGATCCTTCTTTTTCTTACCCATTTAGATACCGGTCCTCTTCGGATGGATTCATGTCCATCCACGTCAGCACAAGGTTCCGGGCTGCCCATACCTCATCGATGCGCTCCACGGGCACATTCCCGGGGGTTTGGCGAAGATTTTCAGGGGACTGCCCAGCCCTCGCGGCTATGGCTTCCATCGCCTCCACGAAACGGTCGAGCTCGCTGCGCGGCTCGGTCTCGGTGGGCTCCACCATGATGGCCCCCGGCACGACCAGGGGGAAATATACGGTGGGCGGGTGAAAGCCGTGATCCATGAGGGCCTTGGCGATGTCGATGGTGGTCACGCCCGCCGGCTTGAAGGCCCTGTCGCTCAGGACGAACTCATGGAGCGTGGCCGTTTCATAAGGCAGGTCATAGGTCTTCTTGAGCCGGGCCTTCAGGTAGTTCGCATTGAGGCAGGCCCTCAGCGACACGTCCCGCAGGCCCGCCGGTCCGAGGCAGAGGCAGTAGACATACGCCTTCAGGAGCACGGCGACATTGCCCAGGCGGGAATGGACCATGCCGATGCTGTCCGGAAAGGCTGAGTCCAGGACAGGGCTGCCCGACGTGTCCCTGTCGATTCTCGGGACGGGCAGGAACGGCGCGAGGTCTCTCTTCACCAGAACCGGTCCGCTGCCCGGACCCCCGCCTCCATGGGGTGCGCCGAAGGTCTTGTGCAGGTTGATGTGCATGCAGTCCACACCCATGTCGCCGGGCCTGGCGATGCCCATCAGGGCGTTCAGGTTGGCGCCGTCCATGTAGAGGTACGAACCGTTCTCGTGGAGGAGCCCGGCGATCTCCAGGATCTCCTGCTCGAATATGCCCAGGGTGTTGGGGTTGGTGATCATGAGGGCCGCCACGTCGCCGTCCAGGTGCCCTGCGAGATCCCGTGCCTTCAGGTACCCGTCCGGCCCCGAGGGGACGTTCACGGAGGTGAAGCCCGCTATGGCACAGGACGCCGGGTTGGTACCGTGGGCCGTGTCCGGTATGAGCACCTTCGACCTGTCCTGCCCCCTCTTCTTGAGCGCCTCTCTTATGACCAGCATGCCGGTGAGTTCGCCGTGGGCGCCTGCGGCAGGCCACAGGCAGGAGTCTTCCATGCCGCAGATCTCCTCCAGGAAACCCTTGAACCCCAGGAGCCATTCGAGAACCGGGGCGATTCCCGCCCGGTCGGCCGGGTGAACGCAGGCGATGCGGGAGGCGATCTCCTCGCAGATCTTGGGGTTGTGCTTCATGGTGCACGAGCCCAGGGGATACATGCCGGTGTCGATCCCGAAGTTGAGCCGGGAGAGCCTGGTGAAATGACGCACCGTCTCCACTTCGGAAAGCTCGGGCAGCGCCGGCAGGGCAGCGCCGGCGGGGATATCTCCGTGCCGAGTAGCATCGAAGGGCTTCGGTACGGTCAGCCCGTTCTTCCCCTCGCCCGAGACCTCTGCGAGCAGGGGATCCCGTATGACCGGGAAGTTCGTCACAGCAGTTCCGTCAGGCATTGGATGTCCTCGTTCGTGTTCATCTCGGTGACGTTCATGAGCAGGCCGCCCTCCAGTTCGGGGTAGTCGGGTGCCAGGGGGACTCCCGGGACGATTCCCCGATCCTGGAGTTTCAAGAGCGCATCGCGTCGGAAACGCACCACGAACTCATGGAAGACGGGCGCGGAGAAGACCGGCGCGACACCCTTTCCCCGCAGGGCAGCCATGAGGCTCCTCGTGCCCGCCGCACACTGGAGCGCCACGTCTCTCAGGCCGCACGGGCCCACGGCACTCAGGTACATGGCGGCACGCAGCGCGCACATGCCTTCGTTGGTGCAGATGTTTGAGGTGGCCTTTTCCCTGCGGATGTGCTGTTCCCGGGTGGACAGGGTGAGGCAGAAGGCCCTGTTCCCCGCGCGGTCCCTGGAAAGCCCCACGACCCTGCCCGGCATGCGCCTGACGTGCTCCCGCTTCACGCAGAAGAAACCCAGGAGCGGGCCCCCGGCATTGGGCGGATTCCCGAAGGACTGCGCCTCCCCCGCCACCACGTCGCACCCGGAGGACCCCGGGGGCTCGAGCAGGCCCAGGGAGATTGCATCGGTCACCACGATGCCCCGGAACCCGAAACCGGCCGCTGCCCGCGAAATCGTGTCCAGGTCCTCGATGACGCCGAAGTAGTTGGGCTGCTGGACGAAGAGGGCGGCATCCGTGCCGGCGAGCCTCCGAAGGGCGTTCAGATCCACCCTGCCGCCCGTCGGGTCGAAGGGAACCTCGACGATCTCCACGCCGGCGCTGTTGCGGAAGTAGGTCCTGAGCACCCCCCGGTATGCCGGATTCACCGACCTGGCGACGACGATACGGCGGATGCTCCCGGTCCTGACGGCCATGATCGCCGCCTCTGCAAAGGCCGTGGCGCCGTCGTACATGGACGCGTTCGACACATCCATGCCGGTGAGCGAGGCCATCATGCTCTGGAACTCGAAGGTGGCCTGGAGGGTCCCCTGGCTTATCTCCGGCTGGTAGGGCGTATATGCGGTGAGGAACTCCTGGCGGGACGCCAGGGCGTCGACCAGGGCAGGGATGTAGTGCCGGTAGATGCCGCCTCCGGCGAAGGATACGGGTGAAGACGACGCGAGGAAACGCCTGCGCAGGGTCAGCTCGTCCAGCGGCCCCTCTACCGCCAGGGGTTCCTGCAGGAGGATCCGCCGCGGTATGGAGGTGAAAAGCTCATCGGGCCGACAGACGCCGATGGTCGAAAGGAGACCTTCCTCTTCGGTCCTGCTCGTGGGGAGAAAGGACACCTACTTCGCCTCCTTCGAGAGGTAGTCGCCGTATGCCGCGGCGTCCATGAGCTTGTCCAGCTCCTGTCCGGATGCGCCTTGAACGACCACCATCCAGCCCCTGCCGTAGCAGTCCTCGTTCACGAGCTCCGGGCTTGACTCCAGGTCCGGATTCACGTCGGTGACGGTGCCGGATACTGGCGAATAGACATCCGAAACGGCCTTCACCGATTCGACGGTCCCCACGGGGTCCCCCTCACCCACCTTCGTGCCCGCGGGCTTGAGATCAACGAAGACCACGTCTCCGAGCTCATGCTGGGCATAGTCCGTGATCCCGATGCGGACCGACCCGTCCTCGAACCTGACCCACTCGTGATCCTTTGAATAACGCAAGCCTTCCGGTATGTTCATGTCATGTCCTCGCTTCAATGGTGATGTCATGCCTAAAGGGTTCCGCTCACAAAGGGGGGTTTCCGGATGACCGAGCGGAGGGTCTTCTCCCTGACCTCGATGGACAGTTCGGTCCCTTCCGGGAACCGCGATTCGACATATCCGAGCGCGATCCCTTTCCCGCTCACGGGCGAGATGCTCCCCGAGGTGACCGTGCCGACCTGTCGCCCGTCTTTGACGCAGCGGCAGTGTTCGCGCGGGACGCCGCGCTCAAGAAGCTCGATACCCACAAGTCTCCGGGTGACACCGCGCCCCTTCTGGTCAAGCAGGGCGTCTCTGCCGATGAAATCGGGCTTGTCGAAATCCACGGCAAAGGAGAGGCCCGCCTCCAGAGGCGTCGTCTCGTCGGTTATATCGTTGCCGTGCAGGGGATAGCCCATCTCGAGCCGCAGCGTGTCCCTGGCGCCCAGCCCGCACGGGACTGCGCCCAGATCGAGGAAGGCCCTCCACAGGGCAGGGGCCGCACCGGGATCGAGGAAGATCTCCACGCCACCCGCACCGGTATATCCCGTGCGCGAAACGACGAGCTCGCCAAAGTGCGCGGTCTTCAGAACGGTGAGATGGAAGCTGCGGAGGCCCGAGAGCTCGAACCCGAGGCACGCCTTCAGGACAGCGGCCGCGGCCGGTCCCTGGAGGGCAATCATGGCATAGGCGTCGCTCCTGTCCTCGATGAGGGCGCCATCGCTGTTCCTGGATACCATCCAGGCATAATCCCTGTCCCTGTTGGATGAGTTCACGCAGAGCAGGTATCGTCCGCCCGGTTCGAGGCAGGAGACCATCAGGTCGTCGATGATGCCGCCCCGGTCGTTCAGGAGAAAGGTATACAGGACGCCCCCCCCCCTCATGGCGGTGACGTTCCGGGTCAGGACCCGGTCAAGGTACGCCGCGCCGCGCGGCCCCCCCACCACGATCTCGCCCATGTGGCTCACGTCGAACAGGCCTGCATGACTCCTGGTGGCCAGGTGTTCCTCCTTGATGCCGGTATACCAGACGGGCATGTCCCAGCCGTGGAAGTCCACGATCCTGGCTCGCAGCTTTTCATGCTCATGGAAAAGGGGGGTCCTCATGGAAACCTCTCTCATCATTCCATCACCGGCACGGTGAACGCTCACTCTTTAGCACGCACGGGGCCCCGGTGCAACAGGTCAGAGGCGGCCTACCCCACGTGATTCTTCGCAGCGCGCAGGGTGTTGTCCAGGAGCATGGTTATGGTCATGGGCCCGACGCCGCCGGGCACAGGCGTGATGAGCGATGCCCTTTTCGACGCCTCACCGTACTGCACGTCGCCCTTGAGCCCCGCACCGGTCCGGTTCATGCCCACGTCTATGACCACGGCGCCTTCCCTGATCCAGTCGCCCTTGACGAACTCGGGCCTGCCGATGGCCGCCACCACCACATCCGCTGAGGCCACCTTCCCGGGCAGGTCGAGGGTGCGGGAATGGCAGATCGTGACGGTCGCGTGCCCCATCGTGAGCAGCACGGCAACGGGTTTGCCCACGAGGTTGCTCCGGCCGATGACCACGGCGTCCTTCCCCTTGAGTGAGACGCCGTACTCGCTGAGCATGCACATGATGCCCGACGGCGTGCAGGGGACGAGGGCGGGTGTGCCCGAGAGAAGCCTCCCCAGGTTGTAGGGGTGCAACCCGTCGACATCCTTGCCGGGGTCGATGGCGAGCTGGATCTCCTGAGGATCGAGATGGGCTGGCACGGGAAACTGCACCAGGATGCCGTCCACTGCCGGGTCGTCGTTGAGCTTCTTCACCAGGGCCAGGAGTTCCTCCCTGGGCGTGCCGCCGTCGAGGTGATGGTCGAAAGACCTGAACCCCACGGTCTCGCAGGCCTTCTTCTTGTTCCTCACGTAGATTGCCGAGGCAGGATCTCCTCCCACCAGCACCACGGCCAGGCCCGGCGGCCTACCGCATCGCCGGGCGAATTCAGCCGCCTCGTCGGCGATGATCAGGCGCTTCTTTCGTGAGAGTTCGTTGCCGTCGATGATGGTCGCCACGAAAACCTCCTGAGTCTCTGATCAACCCCGGTATACCCACTTGACCTGCAGAGGCCTGAAGTTCACCGCGTCGGTCTTGGGCAGCACCATCTCCGTGTCCACCCCGAGCCATGAATAGTCGGGCCTGATGATCCTGAGCTTTCCGTCGGCAGGGGGGGTGCCCCACTCCGTATGCTCGTAGCGGACGATGAGCATGACATCGAAGGCGTTCCCGGATTCTCCCAGGACGTATCCCTGGCGGAAACCGGACTCGGTGATCCCTTGCGCCTCGATGAGGGCCTTCGCGTACTGCTTTTCCATCTGCACGATGGCGTACCTCCCGATGCCTTTCTCCGAATAGGTGGTCAGGGTCCTGGTCTCGGCGCTGGACACGTAGACCGTTGAGAGATAGGGTATGTTCTTGAAGTACTGGGCCGCGATGAGGGCCGCGGACCTCCGTCCGCCGGCGCCCTGGTGGTGACACCCGTAGTATTCGAAGAGTTTCTGCTGGAGGATCTCGGCATACCGGTCCCCCTTCTCATAGAGGTTCTTGGAGATGTAGCGGAGCTCCCTGGCCAGGCTTTCCGCGGCGTCCGCGATGGGCCAGTCGATCTTGACGTGGAAATGGGTGAGGCAGTACCGGCTGTCCTTTCTGTAGCGGTTTTCACGCTGGATGAGCAGGCAGTAGTCGACGTCCAGGAGCTGTTCTAAGAGCTCGAAGAACGAATCGCGCTCGAAGAACCTGGCCGTCGTGTAGAAGGAGCGCTGGAGCCTGATGTCCGGTATGAGCTGGAGGTTGTCTTTTTTCACCCTGTTGGATTCGGAAAACCGTATGTACTTCTGATGGACCTCATCGATGGCGTCCTCGCAGAAGACGATGAAGAAGGGCTGAGCCACGAAGGAATCCTTGGTGAACTCCTTTTTCTTGGGCTTCAGGTCGCCGGGCTCCACGTAGGGGTAGGGCATGTCCTTGACCCGGCAGAGGCGGTAGGGGGACTCCAGTGCGATGGAAATGAGTTTGTGTTCGAGCTGGTCCCTCAGGAACACGTAGATGGACCGCCTCGTTTTCTCGAGGTGGCCCAGCTCGAATCTCGATTTCTTCGTCATGGTGAGATCCCCGTGTCCCCGTCCTGGTACGTGCACGGGCTGAAGCAGCACGTAAGCCGGGTTCTGTGCCCCCTCCCGGATCGTTCCCGGTCGGGGTGGTAATCATTCATCTAGGGCCACGGTTGCCCGCGGCCTCCAGCGACCTACCCGGGGGCGGGACGGGCAGCCCTTGAAGCCCCTCTATTGGTCTTGCTCCGGGTGGGGTTTACCGAGCTTCCCCGGTCACCCGGGGAACTGGTGAGCTCTTACCTCGCCGTTTCACCCTTACTGCCGCAGCCGGGCAGCGGTTTGTTTTCTGTGGCACTTTCCCTGGGGTCACCCCCGGTCGCCGTTAGCGACCACCCTTGCCCTGCGGAGCCCGGACTTTCCTCTCGCGCCGCTCTAGGCGCCAGCGATTACCTGTACTCCTTCAGCCCGAACATCGAATGTATAAAAGTTATGACATGAATACAAGCATGAAATGGTTAAGTTCATTTGTCTGTTGGCGTTCTCCGATGTATAATACAAAGTATGGGAAAAGGTTCGCCGACCATGAGCAGAAATCGTGCGCGCCCGGGGGATGACTTCCTGAACGTATACCGTCACGGCTTCATCCGTGCGGCCGCGTGCATTCCGGAACTTAGGGTCGCAGACCCTCGGTTCAATGCGGACAGGACCCTCGACCTGGTCCGCACGGCGCACGCCCGGCAGTGTGTGCTGGCCGTTTTTCCCGAGCTCGGTCTGTCGGGCTACACGAGCGAGGATCTCTTCTTCCAGGACGCCCTCCAGCGCTCGGTGCTCGGTGCCCTGGACAAGCTGAGGAAGGCCACTGCAGGGTTCGACATGCTCGTGGTGACGGGTGCCCCGCTCAGGATCACCGATGCCCTGTTCAACTGCGGGGTGGTCATGCACCGGGGGAAGATCCTGGGCGTCGCGGTGAAGAGCTACCTGCCCAACTACCGTGAGTTCTACGAGTGCAGGCACTTCAGGCCCGCCGGGGACCTCCCGGTGGACACGGTGGACCTCTGCGGCGATACGGGAGTGCCCATCGGCGCCGACCTGATCTTCGAGGCCGAGGGCATCCAGGGTTTCAGGCTCTTCGTGGAACTCTGCGAGGACCTCTGGACACCCATTCCCCCCTCGAGCCACGCAGCCCTTGCCGGGGCCACGGTCATGGCGAACCTGTCCGCCTCGAACATCACCACCGGCAAGGATGAGTACCGGCACGACCTCGCGTCAAACCAGTCGGCACGGTGCATCGCGGCCTACCTCTATACCGCCGCCGGGCCCGGCGAGTCCACCACGGACCTGGCCTGGGACGGACACGCCATCATATACGAGAACGGGACCCTCCTGGCGGAATCGGAGCGGTTTTCCTGGAAGCCCCAGGTGATTACCGCGGATATAGACCTGGAGCGCCTGGTCAAGGACCGCATGATCATGACGAGCTTCACCGACAGCAGGACGGACCATGCGACGACGCGGAGGTTCAGGAAGATCGGGTTTCCGCTGGCAATGCCTTCAGGAAAGATACTCCCTGCCAGGGATATCCCGCGGTTTCCCTACGTGCCTTCGGATCCTTCTCTCCGTGAAAAGCGATGCTACGAGGTCTACAACATACAGGTGCAGGGCCTCGCAAAGCGGATGAAGTCCACCGGGCTCGAGAATCTCGTCATCGGGGTCTCGGGGGGGCTCGATTCCACCCATGCCCTGACCGTGTGCGCCAGGACCGTGGACACCCTGGGTTTGTCCCGCAGGAACATCAAGGCATACACCATGCCCGGGTTCGCCACGTCGGACAAGACCTATGCCAACGCCCTCGCCCTCATGAAGGCCCTGGGTGTCGAGGCCTCCGAGATCGACATCAGGCCGGGCTGCACACGGATGCTCGAGGACATCGGGCACCCCTACAGCACGGGCCGTGAGCTCTACGACGTGACCTTCGAGAACGTCCAGGCCGGCCAGCGGACCTCGATCCTCTTCCGCATAGCCAACATGCGCCGCGCCATGGTGGTCGGCACCGGTGACCTCAGCGAGCTGGCACTTGGCTGGTGCACCTACGGCGTGGGAGACCACATGTCCCACTACAGCGTGAATGCCAGCGTGCCCAAGACGCTCATCCAGTACATCATCCGCTGGGTGGCATCGGAACGGATCTTCGGCAGGAAGGTGTCGACCTGTCTGGAAGACATCCTGGACACCGAGATCAGCCCGGAGCTCATCCCGGGGACCAGCAACGGCCAGCCCGCCCAGAGCACCGAGGCGGTGGTCGGTCCCTACGAGCTGCAGGATTTCAACACCTTCTACGTCACCCGCTACGGCTACCCTCCTTCCAAGGTGGCTTTCCTGGCCTACTGCGCCTGGCACGACATCGCGTGCGGCTCCTGGCCGGACATCCCCGAAGAGAAGAGGCACCAGTATACCCTGCGGGAGATCAGACACTGGCTCGAGGTCTTCGTCCACCGTTTCTTCAAGATGAGCCAGTACAAACGCTCCTGCATCCCGAACGCCCCCAAGGTCGGGTCCGGCGGGTCCCTCTCGCCGCGGGGAGACTGGCGCGCCCCCAGCGACGGCGAGGAAGCCCCCTGGATCGATGACCTGACCGGCATACCCGACGACGTCTGAGGTCCGGCAGGGGCATGAGACCGACGTTCCTCGCGCGGCTCGTGAACGGCCCTCTGTTCGACCCCGTCGTCTTTGTCCGGCTCCTCAACACGAGCCGCGCCGTCCTGTTCGACTGCGGCCGTTTCGAGGGGCTGTCGAACAGGGAAATCCTCGCCCTCGATGCCGTCCTGGTCACCCATGCCCACATGGACCACTTCATGGGGTTCGACCGTATCCTCAGGACCATACTCCACCGGGAAGAGCCCCTGCATGTCTATGGACCCGAAGGGATCCGCGACAGGGTCATTGCCAGGCTGGGTTCGTATACCTGGAATCTCACCGGAGACTACCACCTGGAGATCACGATCCATGAGGTCACAGATCACGAGATCTCAGTCTGTTCGGTTTCGGCCCGGGATGGGTTCAAGCCCGGGGAGACGAGATCTTTTCGCCGGGATGGGACCGCCATCGCCTCCCGGGTACGGTACACCGTGGACGGCGTCATTCTCGATCACAACCTGCCCTGCCTGGGATTTGTGCTGAGGGAACCCTTCCACATCAACATCAGGTCCGGTGCCCTCGCGGACAGGGGGTATCGCAGCGGCCCATGGATCGGGGAACTCAAGGACAAGCTTCTGGCAGGGAACATGGGCGACGAGGTCGCTGTAGCCACCGGCGCGGGCTCGATACGCAGGAAGGTCGAGGACCTCGTGCAGGAGCTTGTCGTCACCTCCCCCGGACAGACGGTCGCCTACATTGCGGACATCAGGGCATCGGATGCCAACATCGGGAGGATAGAGCGTATCGCGCAGGGCGTCGATGTCCTCTATATCGAGGCGTACTACATGAGTGACCGCGAGCGGGAGGCCCTCGAGAAGGCACACCTGACAGCCCGCCAGGCCAGCTTGATCGCCCGGAGACTCGGTGCGCGGAAGGTCGTCCCCATGCACATCTCCCCCCGCTACCACCATCGGGTGGAGGAGGTGATGGAGGAACTGGATGCCGCGAAGAATGGAGCGCAGCCTTGAAATCGGCACGAGTTGCAGGTATGAATGGAAGCGGGGAGGCGTGGAGAAGGTCATGAAGCTCATCGGGACCGCTCTGGAAGGAGCCTATGTGGTCGAATCGGTCATCCACCGGGACCGGAGGGGCTCCTTCCTGGAGATATTCAATGCAGACGCCCTGGCGCGCTGCGGACTCCATGTTTCTTTCGTCCAGGACAACTGCTCCCACTCACTCGAGGCCGGGGTCATCCGGGGTCTGCATTTTCAGCGCGCCCCCCACGCTCAGGCAAAGCTCGTGTGGACGCTGACCGGTTCGGTCTATGACGTGATCGTCGATCTCCGAAAGGGATCAAGGACCTACCTGAGGTGGGAGGCGTTCGAGCTCTCGGCCGGCAAGCCCCTCATGGTCTTTGTCCCCCGTGGCTTTGCCCATGGTTTCTGCACCCTCGAAGCCGACACGAGGGTGTTCTACAAGGTCGATGCACCGTACAACCCACAGGCAGAGGGAGGCATTCGGTGGAATGACCCGGACCTTGCCATACCCTGGCCTGCGGATTCCCCGGTCCTCTCGGACAAGGATGCCGGGTTGCCGCTGCTGAAACACCAGGGCTGTTGAACAACGGGTCCGACCTTCCTGCCGGACCGAAGCCCCTTCTTGACTTCGCCCCCCAATCGTTGTTTATTCGCGCTATGTTCCTGATCGTGACAGGTGGCGAGCCGCCCGGCAAAGGGCTGATCACGGACAAGGCATCCCTGGCGGAACGGATCATCGCTGCCGACAGGGGTGCGGAGTATTGCCTCGACGCCGGCGTCATTCCCCATCTCGTGGTGGGTGACAGGGACTCCCTGGGCGACGGGGTCCTCCGGCGCATCGAGGCATCCGGGATCGAGTGCAGGTGGTTCAGTCCCGACAAGGACCAGACCGACACCGAGATCGCACTCCGGGAGGCGCTGCTCACCGGGGCGCGTCTCATAGAGATCCTGGGGGCCGTAGGAGACCGCTTCGATCATACCCTGGCAAACGTGCACCTGCTCTACATGGCCTTTCGGCATGGTGTACCGGCGTTCATCACCACGGATTCCCAGCTGATCTTCCTGGTGGGGTCCCGCGCGAGCCTGGAGCACGCCCAGGGACGTATCGTCTCGTTCCTGCCGCTCACGGAGAGGGTGGCGGGTATCGTGCTCGACGGGTTTGCCTACGAACTCGACGACGGGGTCATGGAGATCGGAAGACCCTACGGGGTGAGCAACGTCGTCCTGGAACCGCAGGCCAGCGTCAGGGTGCGCGATGGAGTTCTCCTCGCCGTGATGACTGCGGGCAGCCGGAGCGGAAAAGCTCGGGTAGTGACAGAATCCGGTGTTGGTGTTATCGTTGGCCACGATGAATGAGCAGCCCCCCGGCAGAGGGGATAAGGAGGAAAACTTGAAGAAGTATGCTTTCTTGGTGCTGGCAGTGAGTGTCTTGGTCGTTGGATGCCCGGGGTCCGGCTCGAAGGAGTCGGGCATCGGCGACGATGGGGATGTCGTTGCCAAGGTCGGTGAAAAGGCCATCTATGAAAAGCAGGTGGAACAGTTTCTGGGAAACCTGCCCCCTCAGGTGAGCAGCAGGTACGGCTCCGAACGTATCCGCCGGGAGATCGTCGATGGTTTTGTCAGCATGGAAATGCTGGCAGGGGAGGCGAGGAGGCGCGGTATCGACAAGCGGGAGGACGTGAAGCTCAGGCTCGAGATGCTCATCGACCAGACCCTCGCCCGTGAGATCGAGGAAGAACTGAAAAAGGGCATCACGGTGGAAGAAGCGGAGATCAGGAAGTATTATGAAGACCACAAGGACCGCTACGGCAGCAATCTCAAGGTCCATGCGCGGCAGATAACCGTGCCCACCGAAGGGGAGGCCAAGACGGTCCTCGAGAAGTTCAGGAAAGGCGAAGACTTTGCGGCACTGGCACGGCAGTATTCCAAGGACGAGCATGCCGGCAAAGGCGGCAACCTCGGCATCGTCAGAGAAGGCAAGCTCACACCCGACCTGGAGAAGGTCGTGTTCTCCCTGAAGGAGGGCGAGGTCAGCCCGGCGGTGAAGACCGACAAGGGATATGTGATCTTGTTCACCGACAGGGTGTCGAAGTCTTCGGAGAAACCCTACGACCAGGTGAAGAAGTCCATCGAACGGGTCATCACGAGGGAAAAGCTCAACAAGGCAGTGGGGGATCTCAAGGCGGATATCAGAAAGAAGACCAAGGTGGAGATCAACGACGAGTACTTCGAGAAGTACAAGGCGCAAGATCAGCAGAAGGATGCGGAGCCGCCCGCGGCCGGGGTGGCGGAGCCGGAAGGCGGGGCGGACGAGTAGATCGTGAGGAGGTCAGGAACCCGTGGCGATCTATAGCTGGACCGGATACACGGAGAAGGGTAAGACCTCCTCCGGCATGATTGATGCCTCTTCCCTGCGCGAGGCGAAGATCAAGCTCCGGTCACAGGGCCTGTTCGTCAGCACCATAGCAGAGGAGGCGCACGGCATCGCGCACCCGCTGCGGGACCTTTCCATCAAGGGACTTCTCGGCAGGGTGCGCATGGAAGACCTTGCCGTCACAACCCGCCAGCTTTCCACCCTCGTGGGTGCGTCCATCCCGCTGGTGGACGCGCTGGGTGCCCTCTTCGAACAGACCGACTCCCCGGCCATGAAGAAGACCATCGCCCAGGTGAGGGACTCGGTGAACGAGGGGCTTTCCTTTGCGGATGCGCTGGCCCAGCACAAGAGGGTCTTCCCCGATCTCTACGTGAACATGGTCCGTTCCGGCGAGGCGAGCGGTGCACTGGACGTGGTCCTGCTCAGGCTTGCCGAGTTTCTTGAGGGACAGCACAGGCTCCGTTCCAAGGTGGGTGCGGCATTGCTCTATCCCGCCGTACTGCTGTTCATCTCCGTGGTGGTGCTCATGTACCTGCTCACTGCGGTGGTGCCGAAGGTCGTGGGCATGTTCGAGAGCATGAACCAGGTCCTCCCCCTGCCCACGCGGGTTCTCATAGCGGTCAGCACCTTTCTCTCGGCGACCTGGTGGATGATACTCATAGCTCTCATCGTTCTCGCCGTGCTGGTGGCCAGGTGGAAAAGGACTGACCGGGGCGCCCTCAGGTTCGACCAGTTCAAGATGAACTTTCCCATATACGGCGCCATCTTCCGGAAGGTGTCCGTGGCCAGGTTCGCCCGGACGCTGGGCACCCTGCTGGCCTCCGGCGTGCCCATCATAGAGTCGCTGCGCATCGTCAAGACCGTGGTCCTCAACCGCATCATGGAGATGGCCATAGAGAACTCCATATCGGAGGTCATGGACGGCTCCAGCCTGGCCGCGCCGCTCAAGAGGTCCGGGGTCTTCCCCCCCATCCTCGTGCACATGATCAGCGTGGGCGAGAAGAGCGGCAGCCTGGAAGAGATGCTCTCCAAGGCGGCCGACTCATACGAGGGCGACGTGGAGACGACCGTGGCGGGTCTCACATCCATACTCGAACCCGTCATGATCGTGATCATGGGCGGTATCGTGGGTTTCGTGGTGATCTCCATTCTCATGCCCATGCTCGAGATGAGCACCATCGTACGATAGAAAACAGAGGTGAACGAAATGGACAAAAAGGGATTCACACTCATAGAGCTTCTCGTCGTCATCGTCATCCTGAGCATCCTGGCGACCTTCGTGGGCATCAGGATCATGAGCAAGCCCGAGGAGGCGCGCCGTACCCAGGCCCAGATCCAGATCCAGGCCCTGGAGAACGCGCTCAAGATGTACATGCTCGACAACGGGGAGTACCCCTCGACAGAACAGGGGCTCAAGGCCCTGGTAGAGAAGCCCGCCGCCGGCACCCCGCCCAGGAACTGGAGGGAAGGCGGCTACCTGGACAAGAGCGCTGTGCCCAAAGATCCGTGGAAAAACGAATATGTCTACCTGTTTCCAGGGGTGAGGAACCCGAACGGCTTTGATCTCTTTTCCTATGCCGCCGATGGACAGCCGGGCGGAGACGGAGATGGAGCGGATGTCGGTAACTGGGAACCCGAGGATGAAGGGGCGCAGTCTGGGTACAACTGAGAAGGGGTTCACCCTCATCGAGCTGATGATCGTGATCGCCATCATCGGCATCACGCTCGGATACATCGGACCACGGATCTTCAGCGGGCTCTTCGCGTCCAACATGGACCGCACCGTCAGGGACATCACCGCCATGATCCAGCTGACGAGGTCTTCGGCCGTCACCCAGCATAAAACCTATTTCATCCGGTTTGACCTGGACGACGAGAAGATCTCCGTGTACCCCATGCCGGAGAGCTCGGGCAAGGAGCCCGAAATGGACAGGGAGCGCTCGATGGCCGACGGCGTGGACCTCAAGAGCATCAAAACGCCCTACCAGACGGAAAAGGACAGGGGCGAGATGGACCTGAAGGTTACCAGCGAAGGGGTGGTGGAACAGGGTGTCATCTACGTGGAGGGGTCCTTCGGGAGGATATACACCCTCGTGGTGAAACCGTTTTCCGGTACCCTGAAGGTCTACGACCACTATGTCGAGGTGACCTATGGTTAGGGGGTTCACCCTGATCGAGGTCCTCATCGCGCTCATTATCCTGAGCATCACCTTCATCGGGCTGCTCGGCGCCGAGAGCCAGGGCATCGACATGGCACTGCGGTCACGTTTCCTCACCACATCGACGCTGCTCGCACAGGAACGCATCTCGGAGGTGACCTCGGGTTTCCGCAGCATATCGACAGGGGACAGTCAGGGGGACTTCGGGGCGGATTACCCGGGATACACCTACGAGGAAACCGTGGAGGCGACACCGCTCGGCGGGTACCTGAAATATACCCTGACCGTCAAGTGGGGGGGAGAGGAGGGGCCCCTTGAGACGAAGATCATCTCGTTCATCACCTCGCGGTAGCGGGTTCACGCTGCTGGAACTGGTCCTTGCCATCGCCATTGCCGCGATCATCATCACCACGGTCAACTTCGCCTTCTTCCGTTCCCATGCCACTATCGAGGCCATAGGGGAACAGCGGGAGATCTACCAGACGGTCCGTATCGTCATGGACCGCATGATCAAGGACCTCACCTGTGCCTACCTGCCCACGGACAACCGCCAGATGACGGCCGACGAGATCTCCCTCTACCGGTTCGTAGGCGTCAACGAGGAAGCAGGCGAGACGGACAGGGACAGCATAGCGTTCACCACGACCACGGACATCGGATTCTCCAGGTTTTCAGGCAGCGTCTGTGAAGTGGGGTACTATCTCAAGGAGGAAGACGAGGAAAAGGGCTCTTACATCCTCATGCGCAGGGAGGATCCCACACCCCACCACGGGGTGACCACGGCGGGACACGAGCTCGAGATCGCCGAGGGAATAACGGGCATGGACATCGTCTACCTCGACGGAACAGCCCGGGAGACCGAGGAGTGGGATCTCGCCGATCGGCTGACGCTGCCGAAACAGGTCAAGGTGACCCTGACCATGGGGTCAGGGGATGACACGATAAGCTTTTCGGCAACCGCATCGCTGCCCCTGGCAGGCATCCGGTTGCAGCCTCCCCAGGGGTAGGTGCACGGTGAAGGTCATGAGGGACCGTAGGGGAGTCGTCCTCATCCTGGTGTTGAGCATGGTGGCGCTCTTCACCGCCATGATCGTCGTCTTCAGTGCGGACGAGAGCCTGGATATCGAGCTCGCCTATAACTTCCGCGATTCGATCCAGGCCCAGTACATAGCACGCGGAGGGGTGGAGGCCGCCATTGCCGTTCTCTCGGAGGATGATCAGGCCTATGACTCGGAGGATGAGCAGTGGGGGGGGTTCGCGGAATATGCGGCAGGTGCGTCCGCCTATCTCGAAGACGCGCAGCTGACCGGCAGCATCACCGATGAGAGCGGAAAGATCGACCTGAACGCCCTGGCGAAGAACGATAACGACCGCGAGCTTCGCATCAGTCAGTTCAAGCGGCTCTTCACCGTGCTCCGTATCGACATTACCGAAGACGAGCTCAATGACCTCGTGTATGCCCTCATAGACTGGGTCGATGCCGATGCCGAGACGGACCTGGGGGCCGAGGACGATTACTATCAGTCCCTGGAGCCGCCGTATCACTGCAAGAATGCACTCATGGACAGCGTCGAGGAGATTCTCCTCGTCAAGGGCATGAAGAGGGAGTATCTCACCGGTACGGAGAACTATGAGGGAATAAGGAACCATGTGACCGTGGGCACGAACGGAAAGATCAACATCAACACGGCCACCGAGGCCGTGATCATGAGCCTGTCCGACGATATCGGCGAGGACGTGGTCACCAGCGTTGTGGACTGCAGGCCTTTTCAGAGTGCCGATTACGGGTGCATTCGAGGCCTCGATCTCTCGGGGGGATCAGCGGAGAGCGCCTGGATCAGGAACACCCTGGACGTGAAGAGCTCCAGGTTCGCCGTGGACGTCAGGGGGGTCATGCCCTCGGGGGCACAGGTGAACGTCAGGGCGGTACTCGAACGCATTAACAACGAGCCGCGAATAGTGTATTATAGGATCTACTGAGGTGATATGCGGACGGTCATCACAAGGAAATCATTGGGTGTATCATGGGACGAACGGAGGATCCAGGCCTGCGTCATAAAGGCCGGTATCGCTGAATTCGTCGTCGAGGACATCATCGTGGCACCCCGTCAACTCGATGCCGGGGGCAATCCCGTACACGGTCCCGCGGAGGATCTCAGGGCGGTCTTGGAACGCAGGGGGACAGACACCGAGATCTGCGTGGCCGCACTCCCCGAAACGGAACTCATGTACCGGAAGCTGACGAGACCCTTCTCCGACCGGAGAAAGATCATGGAGACCATCGGGCCCGAGGTGGAAACCATGCTCCCAGTCCTGGACTCGAAGCTCCTCACGGACTTTGTCCTGCTGGGAAAAGACGCGGACGGCGCGCATGTGGTCCAGGCGCTGTGCGCAAAGACCTCGTCAGTGGTGCGCCTGATGGATATATGGAAAGGCACAGGCCTTGACCCTGAGATCGTGGACTGTCCCTCGGTGGCGATTGCGGCAGGGGCCCGCACCCTCTTCAGGCTGCCGCAGGACGAGGCGGTCGTGGTCCTCCACATGGGGTGGACGGAGACATCCATGGCTGTCCTGTCCGGGGGGGCGATCAAGTACGTCTGGGCGCTCCCCTACGGGTTCGAGAGGATCGTGTCCGGCGGGACCCGCGAGGGAACCGAAGCAGCGGTGCTGGACCGCGAGCGGCTTCGCACTCACGGCGTGGAAGGAGGAGAGGTTCTCACCGGCCTCTTCCGCGAGGTCCTCATCATGCTCGACAAGAGCGTCGGACGCGAAGGAGACCGGGTCCTCCTTGCCACGGGATATGCCCGGCTCATCCGGAACCTTCAAGGGGCGGCCGAGGACATGCTGGGAATGAGCCTCCTGAAACCCACCCTGGGTGATATCCAGTTCGGGGGGACCATGGACGATCTTCTGGAGGCGTTCCTGAGCGTTTCCCTGGCATGCAGGGGCATCGCCGGTGACGATGCGGTGAATTTCCGCCAGGGTGAGCTCGGCCTGACCAAACGGTTCAGGAAGATCATGGGCGATACCGGGCCATGGATCAAGGCGGCCCTCGTGCTCCTCGTGATCTGGGTCCTCGGGCTCGGAATGAATGTCTTCCTCAAATCTCGCACGAATGCAGATCTCACCAAGAAGATCGGTGCCGAGTTCTCTTCGGTCATGCCCAAGGGCACACCCATGGTGGACCCGGTCAAGCAGATGGAGCAGTACCTGGCCCGGCTGTCCGGGCAGGGCGGGGCTCTCGACGGGGCGAATGCCGGCACCCCCCTTGAAATTATCAAGGATATCAGCGCCGGCATCCCGGACGGTATCGAGGTGGTCATCGATTCGATCAATATCGATGGCGAGAGCATCACCATGTCCGGTAGCACCGGCAAGTATGACGACGTGGAACAGATTCAGGCGGTGCTCGCAAGGCTTCCTTACATCAAAGAGGTGAAGATCGTCTCGGCCAATGTGGACAAGAACGACCAGAAGGTGAAGATGAGGCTGACGTGCAGAAGGCAAATCTGAAAATTCCCATAGACAGGCAGAAGATAAGGGGGCTCGTGCTGCCCGTCGAGCAGGCGCTCGGGAAGGCCCTGAACTACCTGGCCAGGCTATCCCCCCGGGAACGTGTCATCGTGACGGGCGGAGCGGTGTTCGTGGCCGTCTTTGTCCTGCTGGCCGGCATCGTGGGGCCGCTGCTGCACTACCAGACGAGCCTGGACAAGGCCATTGCCTCCAAGGATGACCAGCTCCGGGAGATCTACACCATGTCGGCCTCCATCAAGGGACTGCAGAAGACCGTGGACGCCGGGGCTTCCGCCGGAGACAAGCGGTTCACCCTCTTCGGCTTCCTCGAGGAGCTGGCGGCCCGCCTGTCCATCAATGACCGGATCGAGTACATGAAGCCCATCACCGATACCACTGAGGCAGGTCATGAATCGGTAGAGGTGAAGATGAGGGGTCTGTACCAGGAAGATCTCATCAGCCTGCTTTTCGGTATCGAGAACACGCCCTATCCGGTCAAGATCAAACACATCACCATCAGGAGACAGGACAAGGACGGAAACATGGACGTCACGTTCCAGGTGGTGTCCTATGGCTGACGTCCGAAAAGCTTCCAGACTCTGGACCCCTATCGGACTTGGCCTTTACGCGTGTGTCTGTCTCGTTCTCTTCATGTGGATGCGGTTCCCATACGATTCGCTCAAATACCGGGCCGAAAACGCACTGTCGGGTGTCTTCGGCGCTCCCGTCACACTGGGCCACATAGAGCCCAGCCTGCTGAGGGGATACAAGATTCAAGGCGTCGCCATCGGGGGAGACCAGGTGGCAACCAGGCTCATAATAACGCCCCGGCCGTGGGAGATCTTCAGGAGAAGCCTTGGATTCGGCTACCATGCCGACCTTGTGACGGGTGCGGCCGAGGGGAGGATGAGACTCCCCTTCAGGAAGAGCAGCCGGCCCTTGGAGCTCACCCTTGACATGGCGAACGTCGACCTGAAGGGATTCTCCAAAATCCTCCCGCCGAACAAGATCCTTTCGGGCACGGTGAACGGCGAGCTCAGGGTCACGACACCGCGCGAGTCCATTGAGAAGGCCATTGGAAGCCTTACGCTCTCCTGGAAGAACGGGTCGCTGCCGCTCGGCATGCCGACATTGCCCGTCGATGCACTGGTCTTCGAGAATCTTGACCTTGAGGGGACCATCGATAACGGTCTCCTGAGCCTCGACAAGGTCGAGATAACGGGTGATTTCTCGGGCACCATGACAGGGAGCATCCGTCTTTCCCGGGATGTCAGGAAATCACGACTCAATCTCGCCGGGGAGTTGTCCCTGCCCGAGTCACTGAGAACGGCCCTGGGTACCGATTCGGCGTCCTCCGGGCAGGGTGCGAGGTTCAGCCTCAGGGGCAGCATCGAGAAACCTCGGTTCCGCATGCTCGGTTCATATGCGGGCAGAATGGCCAGACGGCCGGCCGCCAGCCCCGCTCCCTCCATACAGGCGCCGTCCAATGCCGTCAGGGATGCCATTACACGGGCAAGGCGGCAGGCAGCCCAACCCCCGCAGGCGGGCGGCCCATCCGAGGCCGAGGAAGAGGAATTCCTCGATCTCGAGCCTGATGAGGTGGAGCTTCAACAACCAATAGAGTCGGAAGGTGAAGAACATGAATGATGAAAACGCGATAGGGAAGCACTTCCCACTGGCTATACGTCTGTCCTGGGAAGAGGTCGAGGAACTCCTGTGGAAGGTGGCGCTGGCCATGAAGGCCGACAACTACGATCCCGACGTGGTCATCGCCGTGGCCAGGGGTGGGCTCGCCCCTGCGCGGATTCTCGTGGATTACCTGCAGAAGAAGTACATCTGTTCATTCCAGATGGGCCACTGGGACGATGGGGCCTCGCTGAGCGAAAGGCCCAAGATCGTCATCCCGCTGCCCGATGTCGACCTTTCGGGAAAGCGCGTGCTCGTCGTGGATGACGTTTCCGACGAGGGAGGAACCATGGAGGGTGTGGTCTCCTACCTCAGGTCGCGCGTCAGGGAGATCCGGACAATGGTCCTGGTGAGCAAGGCCGATTCTCGATTGAAGGCGGATTACTGCCCGGAGACCATGGATGAGTGGCGATGGGTCCTGTTCCCGTGGTCACGGCACGAAGACCTCCTTTCCTTCACGGAAAAGGTCCTTCAGATCACCGGCGGGGCGACGGTGGAGGACATCATCAGGATCCTGGAGGAGGCCATGTCCGTGGATATCGCCCGACAGGAGATCGACAGGGTTCTGGCCGACATGCAGCAGGCGAGGGAGGTCAAAGAGGGCAGCAACAAGGTATGGACCTTGATATAGCAGGGCTTGAGGCCGTTCTTTCACCGTACATCGTACTGCTTGGAGGCACGGGTGTTCACTACGTGAGCGCGGCGCTGAGCGGGCGGCTCGGCGTGGACGAGGGTGAAGTCAGGCGCGGTCTGGACAGGATCCCCGCATTTGTCTCGCCCGGTGCAGAAATCCCTTCATCGGTGGCCCTTGCCACCAAGGGGGGAGGGGAAGACGTCTTCGCATGCACGGCTATAACCCTGGGTGACTGCAGGGTCATCGCCCTGATCAGCGAGAAGAACCCGGCCCGGCCCTTCGTCGAATACGCGGACCGTGATACCTTTGTGCGCATGTTCACCAGGGCCCCCGTGGGGGGGCTTGTGGTGGACCGGGGCGTTGTCGTCTACGTCAACGAGTTTCTGTGCGCACTCCTGGAAAAGGAGCGCGGCCAGGTCCTCGGTACCAGTGTGATAAGCCTCGTGTCGAAGGAGGGCCGGCAGGATTTCATCAGGGCCTGCCAGATATGGCATGACCAGGGCAACGGTGAGGTCGAGACGTTCGATCTCATGCTCACGTCGTGCAGGGGAAGCAGGCTGCTCTTCACGGCACGGGGCGGATGCATCGAACGGGCGTCCCGGAGGCTCATCTGGATCACCCTCGACGACGTCACCGAGAACCACAGGATCAGGCGAGCCCTGAAGGAGGAGCAGCTGAAGTTCGCCGAGCTCTTCGGCGAACTTCCCGCAGGCATCATCTATATAAGCCCCAGGGGCAGGATCATGGAATGCAACGACTACGTGGCCGCGCTCGTCGGTCGCCCCCGGGAGCAGATCAGGGGAACACCCTTCACTGACCATGTCAGTCCGGACCAGGCCGGAGTGCTCAGGGATGACTTCCGGGAACTCTTCACGGACGGCAGGGAAATCGCCAAACGCGAGAGCACGATAACCACCATGGACGGCAGGCCCGTGACCATCGAGTACAACGCCCGGGTGATATACCGCAAGGGACATCCGTCCAAGGCGCTCATGATGTTCAGCGACGTCACGGACAAGAAGGTTCTCGAGCTCGAGCTGCTCGAGAAGAACGCCGAGATGGAACGGACCCTGTGGGACATGGCCGAGGTGAAGGACGCGCTCGAGGCACGCGCCGGAGAGCTCAACAAGGCTACCGAGGACCTCAAGCAGCTCAATGAAAAGCTCAACCTGCTCTCGATCACCGACGGGCTCACCGAGGTGTACAACCATCGCCACTTCCAGGACCGTCTCACCGAGGAAGTTGAACGCCTCAACCGGCTCAAGGGCGGCGGGGTGCTCTCTCTGCTGCTCATGGACATCGACGACTTCAAGCTTTTCAACGACACGTACGGCCACCAGTGCGGGGACATGGTGCTCAAGCACATCGCCTCCCTCCTGAAAAGCTCGATCCGAAGCATCGACATCCTGGCACGGTACGGGGGCGAGGAGTTCGCGGTAATCCTGCCGAATGCCGGGACCGAGCAGGCGGTGATCGTGGGCGAGCGGATCCGTCAGACCATACGCTCCACGCCCTTCACCTACGGAGAGGCTGTCGGGGCGAAGGTCACGGTGAGCATAGGGGTGGGCACCATCGTGAGCGGGAACACCGACAAGGCCGACCTCGTCAGGAAAGCGGACAGTGCCATGTACGCGGCCAAGGCCAGGTGGAAGGACCGGGTGGAGGTATGGGAAGAGGACTGAGCCTCTCCTTCGATCTCGACGGTACGCTGACCGACCTGGCGTTCGTGGACGGGGTGTGGAACGAGGGGCTGCCCGCCCTCGTGGCGGACAGTTTCGGCATCGGCCGCGAGGAAGCTGTCCGGCTATGCATGGATGCCTACCGCAGCGAGGGGGATGCGTCGATCAAATGGTACCAGCTTCACCACTGGCTCGACCACTTCGGCCTGGGACACGTAGACGGGGAAGACCTCATCTCCGGGTTCATCCCCCGCATCCGGGCTTTCGATGACGGGCTGCGGGCGGTCAGGTCGCTGCGCGACCTCGGATATCCGCTCGTGCTCTTCTCCAACGCCCCGAGGCAGTTCCTCGACAAGGAGGTCGAGCACTGCGGCCTCGAGGCGTTCTTTGACAGGACCATCTCCCTGCCGGACGACTGGGGAACGGTAAAGTCCCATGCCGATGCCTTTGTCCGCCTTTCGGAACTCATGGGGACCAGGGTGGTCCATGTGGGCGACCATGTCCGCTTCGACTACGAGGTGCCCCGGAGCGCCGGGCTCCTGGCCTACCATCTCTGGAGGGGCAGGGGGCCGCGCCTCGAGGACTCACTCACGAGCCTCGACCACTTTGTCGACAGGATCGTCCATGCCCAGAGTCAGTCGTGAATACCTCGTCCTCCTGGGTATCCATTTCTTCTTCTTCCTGAATTTTTCCGAGCTCATCCTGCTTCCCAAGTACTTCCTGACCATCGGTTTCGGTCCCTCGGTCATCGGTCTGCTCATGGGGTCGTTCAGCGTTTCGGTGCTGATAAGCCTTCCCGCTGCAGGACTTCTCTCGGAAAGGCTCCCGAGAAAGGCCCTGTTCATGGCAGGCACCGTGCTCCTGGCGGTTCCGACGCTGTTCTATGAAACGTTCTCCGGATGCCTGGGGGCCCTCTTTCTCCTGCGCATCCTCCAGGGCGTGGGTTTCGCGAGCACCTTCGGCATCACCGGGGCCATGGTGGTCGAGACCGGTGTCCCGTCCGAGCGGAAACTGCTTCTCGGCATCCTCACCGTGGCCGGCATCATGACGCATGCCATCGGTCCTTCGCTGGGGGAGTTTCTCATCGTGGCATGGGGTTACCCTGCACTCTTTGCCAGCGCCGCATCCTTCGGGCTCCTTGCCTTCATCCTGTCATTCCTGCTGCCCCTGCGGGTATCGGTGGACCGGCCCGGACTGGCCGGCGTGAACACCGCCCCTGTCCTGACCGCTTCAAGCCTGGTCTTGGGGGCGGTCTTCGGGTCCGCCATCATCTTTCTGCCGCCGTTCCTCATGACCCGGGATGTCACGGACTCGAGTCCCTTCTTCATCTCCTTCGTGCTCGGGAGCCTGCTCGTGTGGACCGTGCTGTATCGGAGAATAAGGATACTGCCGGCGAGAATTTCGTGGACCGTGTCGTCCGTGCTCCTGGTCATGCTGCTGCTGTGCGTCCCATGGACGGCCGGCGGGGCGGTATTCACGGGACTTTCAGTGCTCTTCGGGGTCGGCTACGGATATCTCTATCCCACCCTGAATGCCTCCATGATAGCGGTCAACCCCGAGCGTCAGGGCATCGCCAACGCACTGTTCGTCTGGTCGTTCAACGTGGGCATGCTCGCGGCGTCCGTGGGGTTCGGGTTTCTCTGCGAGGCCATCGGGTACGGTGCGGCATTCAGGGTCGTGGGAGTCGTCGGGGTCTGCCTTCTGACAGGACTCGGGTTCAGGGCCAAGGCGTCGGGGTGAAGGGAGCCGCCCCGTAGAACTCCCTGCCCTTTGTCCCGACAGCCGCCGTCCCTTTTCTGTCGCCACAGGCAACATTTGCTCACCCGGCAGTGAAAAATTTTCCATCAGGAACCTGAATGCTCCAGGCACGAATGAGGAAATTCCTTGTTCCGCGGGTATGTGGCACCAGGTTTGCTCTGGTCGATGGCAAGAACTTTTGTGCGGAGGCGAACATGCCATCACCCTTAGCAGCGCTCATGGGACTTGCCAGCGGGGCCATGAGTCTTCTGCAGAAGGTCTTCACTCAGCCGAGTGCACCATCGGGGTTCGATGAACAGCTCACGGCTGCGCTGAAGGGCTGTTCACCGGGAAGAATGTCACCACCGCAGAAACCCGTCACCGATCAGGGTGCCCTCGATGAAGACCCCATGACCGCCCTGCCGGGAGACCCCCGGGCCGTCCCGCTGCTCGAACTCCTGTCCGACCTGAAGTCCATGGGCCTGACCAGCGGTGATGTCAGGGCGCTCCTCCTGGGCGATGCCCAGGGAGTCTCCGATGAGGGCATCAAGACCATCCTTGCCGCCGGCGGCCTTCATGACGCCGACATCGGCAGGATCATGAGCGACCCGGTTCTACGTGCCGAACTCAAGGCAGAACTTGCACGGAGCGTCTCCAGCGAGATACGCCGGCAGTTCGCCACGACCGGTCTGGACGTGGACCAGCTCATCGAGAAGACCACCTCTGATGCCGCGGTTGCCCAGTTCGTCCTGTCCAAGGAACGTTCCTGGGGAACTGCACAGGAGGGTGAGAGCACCCTGTTCCAGGCATCCCCTGCCGGGGGCACGAAGGTCTCCGCCGAGATCACGGGACCCGTGAGCGCTGCCATGCCCAAGAACCCCGTCTCGTCACCGGCTGCCGAATCCTTGTTCGCCGATATCGTGCAGGCCAGGGTGGTATCCCGGGGTCAGGCCCAGGTCGCTGCCATGGCAGCGTCAGCTGACAGGTCCGATCCCGCAGCCGTGACCCAGGTCGCCGGAGGCGTGGATGAGCTGGAGAATACCTTGAAAATCCCCAGGAAGATCATCGGTGATCTTCTCTTCTCCTGCGATCCGCAGGTGCGGCAGGCTGCAGTACAGGATGCGACCGAGCGGATCGCCTCCTTCCTCGAGGCCAATGCCGGCAGGGAGCTGCCCAGGCAGGTCATGCAGGCCCTGGGCCTGCTCAAAGGGGGCCTCACGCGCCAGGAATTCAGCGGGATAGACCATGCCCTGAACTCCTTCAACCCGGACCTGGCGGCAGCTATCCAGCCCTTCACCGTTGAGAGGGCGGTTTTCGATGTCCTGCTGCAGAACCTGGGAGAAGAACCGGCCGGCACGACGGGCAGGTATGCCCAGGACGTCATGGAACGAGTCAGACAGGCTGTCCTGGCCGCCGTGAAGGGGAACGAAGGTACGTTCAGGGTGAAGCTCAATCCACCCTTGCTCGGCAGGGTGGATATCGACATTCGCGTGGAGGACGGACAGATCCATGCATCCTTCAAGGTGGACCAGCCCGTGACACGCGATATCCTGCAGCAGAACATGCATGTCCTGAGAGAGGCCATGAACGAGCAGGGCATCAAGGTCACTCAGTTCACGGTGACCACTGACAGCTTCAATGCACGCGATAACCGGGAGGCACTGGCCTGGTTCGGCCCCGGCAATGGCAGGGGCGGATCCCAGGACCGGGGCAGGGGACAGGGCTCCGAGAGCCCTTCGAAAAATCTCGATGAATACGGGAACGGGTATACCCCCGCTCGGCGATTCGCCGATGGCGGCGGGCTCGATATCTTTGCCTGAGGATTGAAGGAGGGAGGCGGTTATGGCAATAGGGCTTGATACCATCCTGGCGACCCAGTCGGCCACCGAGGCTGCATCGGCAAGTACGGTCAGCGACAAGATCGCCGAGCAGAAGAACATGTTCCTCAACCTGCTGGTCAAGCAGCTCCAGTATCAGGATCCGCTGAACCCCATGGAGAACACCGAGTTCACGGCACAGCTTGCCCAGTTCTCCCAGCTGGAGTCCATGGCAGAGATGAACAGCAACATCGAGCTCATGGCGCAGTTCCAGAACTCCATGAACAGCATGCAGGCGGCGTCATTCATCGGGAGGCAGGTGAATGCCAGGGGCAACACCATCAACTACTCGAGCGGGGAGACCGGCATCGACTTCAACCTGGAAGGCAATGCCTCCCTGGTTACGGTGACCGTCTACAACTCCTCGGGTACGACCGTGCGCACCATCACCATGAGCTCAGTGCAGGAGGGCGACGTCACCTGCACCTGGGACGGCATGAATGACAGCGGCGAGGCCGTCAGCCCCGGGACGTACTATTACAGCGTCAAGGCATCGGATTACAGCGGGGCCGCGGTGAATGCCAGCACCTATGCCAAAGGCACGGTCACGGGCATCAAGTTCGAGAACGGGACGATTTACCTGCAGGTCGGCGACAAAGAGATCACCCTTGCGGACATAAACAACATATCGGGCTAAATAGGAGAAAAGGAGGCATATATGAGTATATCCAGTTCGTTGTTTTCGGGTATCAGCGGTCTTTCAACCAACGGTAACGCCATGAGCGTCATCGGCGACAACATCGCCAACGTGAACACCATCGGCTTCAAGTCGAGCCGGACCACGTTCCAGGACGTCCTGGCCCAGTCGGTCGCGACCTCGGCAGGTACGGCTCAGATCGGCCGAGGGGCATCTCTGTCCGCCATTGACACGCTGTTCCAGCAGGGCTCCTTCGAATCCACTTCATCGGCCACCGATCTGGCCATCGGCGGTAACGGCTTCTTCATCGTGTCCCCCCAGGACTCGGAGACCGAATACTTCACCCGGGCCGGTCAGTTCAGGTTCGACGCGGACGGCTTCTTCGTCAACCCTGAAGGGTACGTTGCCAGGGGCTGGGCCCTGGACGACACCGGCAACGACGTGGGAACCCTGCAGGATATACGCCTGAGCGCCTTCACCTCGCCGCCCGAGCCCACGGGATCGGTCACGGCCGTCACGAACCTGGACAGCGAGGACACCTCCAACTCGGACAGTCTCTTCGATGCCTGGGACGCCACTGCCACCGAACCCATCGGGGATGCGGCCTACGGCTACCAGACCTCCATCAGGGTCTATGACGCCCTGGGCAACTCCCATGACATCACCGTCATTTACGACAAGATGAGCGATACCAGTGAATATGATGACGGTGCCATCGACCTCGAAAACTCCTGGGAATACATCATTACCTGCAATCCCAGCGACGATATGAGGGCGGACTTTGCAGGAACCTCCGCCCAAGGGGTGCTCATGCGCGGCACCATGACGTATGACGCCCAGAGCGGTTCCCTGGAGGCCATGAGCGCATTCGTGTACGACGGTTCCGGCAATGATCCCACGGACCCGGCCACCTGGACCCGTGCCACGAGCTTCTCCACCGACGGATACCCGCAGTTCACGGCCCAGTTCGTGGCGGGTGTTGACCAGGTCGTCTCGGCCGAGTTCGGGACCCGAAGCACCAACGGCACCTGGGCTGCCGGCGGAACCACGGTGGCGGACGTTGTCGGTGGGGGGCTTCCCACCTCAACCTGGGAGCCCCAGGCCCTGACCTCAACCCAGTACGCATCCTCGTCCACCACGGTCTTCCAGACCCAGAACGGTTACGGCACCGGCTTCCTGGAGAGCATCTCCGTGGGCACCGACGGGATCATGACCGGCCACTACTCCAACGGCCAGATCCTCAACCTCTACCGTGTGGGCCTGGCCAAGTTCAACAATCAGCAGGCCCTGTTCAAGGTGGGCGGTAACCTCTGGTCGGCGACCCGCGAGTCGGGCGACGCCATCACCGGCCACCCCGGTGAGAATGGCCTCGGGAGGATCGCCCCCAACTCCCTGGAACAGTCCAACGTGGACATCGCAGCCGAGTTCGTCAAGATGATCACCACCGAACGTGGCTTCCAGGCCAACTCGAGGATCATCACCACAGTGGACGGCATGCTCCAGGAGCTCATCAACCTGAAGCGGTAACGGGTATACTCACGTGATGAAGCCCGTTCATCCGGGCCCCGCTCCCTGACACGGGGAGGGGCCCGGAAACGGGTTGACCACCTCTCTCGCCTTTCGGTCACAGGGATCGAGGGCGTCAAATTTATGACCCATGGCACCATGATCTGGTTACCTCCTGCCGACCCACTCACCAACAATATCAATAGGTTGCGAGCAAGCCATCTCGTGGCATGTCCCTTGCTTTTCACTGGTTCGTGATTTCATAACTGCGAGGAGCAAGGGGTACATTCATGGATCTTGCGACGATTATCGGCGTGCTGGTGGCATTCGGGCTGGTCCTCATGGGGATCGTGGCAGGAGGACCGCTGACGCTGTTCGTGAACATCCCCAGCCTGCTCATCACGATCGGAGGCACCTTCGGCATCATCTTCATCAACTATCCCATGAGGGATGTGTTCGGCGTATTCGGCGTCATCAGGAACGTGTTCTTTACCCAGCATCGAGAGGCGCAGGGCCTCATACCGACCTTTGTCGATTTCGCCTCGAGGGCGCGCCGTGAGGGGATCCTGGCGCTGGAGAGCGCGGCCGTGGACCTCGGAGATCCCTTCTTCAGGCAGGGCCTGGAACTCGTCATCGATGGACTCGAACCCCAGGCCATCCGGGAGATCCTGGAGACGGAGATCGAGCACATCGAGCAGCGGCACATCAGGGGGGCCGACATCCTGAACTCCATGGGCACCTTTGCGCCGGCCATGGGCATGGTCGGTACGCTCATCGGTCTCGTGCAGATGCTCCAGTCCATGTCCGATCCGTCGACGATCGGGCCGGCCATGGCTGTCGCCATCATAACCACCTTCTATGGAGCGGTCATGGCGAATCTCATCGCCCTGCCCATGGCGGGCAAACTCACCATGCGCTCCCGGGAAGAGGCACTGGAAAAGGGCATGATCATCGAGGGTATCATGTCCATCTCAGCGGGAGACAACCCGAGGATCGTGGAACGCAAACTCCACTCGTTCCTGTCACCGGCCATGCGCGAGCAGGTGGTGGGGCGGCCGAGAGGAGAGTAGGGCATGGCACGGAAGAAGGTAGTCTATGTCGAGCCTCCGAGGAACACCCTGATCATGCTCTACTGCTCCCTGTTTCTCATCCTGCTCACCTTCTTCGTGGTCCTTGCGTCCATGAGCATTGTGGACAGCAAGCGGCAGAGGCTTGCCATCGGGTCGATACTGGGGAGCTTCGGCGTGCTGCCAGGGGGGAGGAGTCCGTTTTCTTCGGAAGATGCCCGGAATCTCCTGCCCCAGAGCCCACCCGTTCAGGGCGGGCCCATGAGCCTCAAGGACATTCAGGACACCATGAACAATACCGGGGCCGTCAGCAGTATCGCAGTGAGTGAAGGGAAGCTCGGCGTGACGATAACCATCAAGTCGTCCATCCTCTTCGAGGGCGAGACCGACGGGTTCAGCAGGGAGAGCACGAGGGTGCTTTCCGCAGTGGCGAGAATCCTGAACCGGATCGACAACCCGGTCGTCATCACCGGCCACACGGATTCGATCCCGGTGGAAACACCCCCGTTCAACTCCAACTGGGGCCTGTCCGCAGCACGGGCGCTGGCCGTCCTGGCCTTTCTCGAGCAGAGGGACGTCCCGGGCGGCAGGCTGACGGCATACGGCATGGGCTCGAGCAGGCCCATTGCGAGCAATGCAACCGAAGACGGCAGGAGAGTGAACAGGCGGGTGGAGATAACCATCGTGGGCAAGCTGCCGGACAATGTCGGGCTCGATGAAGTCACACAGTCACGCCAGGAGTGGAGAAGGTCCATTTTCTTCTACAAGGGCTTCAACTTCGAACTGGAAGAGCAGTGATGGCAAAGAAAGACATCAACACCGTCTACGTGAGACTGCCCGATCGCCTGGGCTGGATGACCACGTTTTCCGACATGGTCACGCTGCTGCTCACCTTCTTTGTCATGATCATCGCCATGAGCTCCATGGACAGCAAGACCCTGCAGGAATCGTTCGGGTTCTTCAGATCCGTGGCGGGCCCCCTCGAGTTCCCTTACGAACATGAGACCAAGGTCCAGCACAATCTTGTCAAGCCCGAGCCCAGGATCATCGAGCTCGACAGCGAGGGTCTGCAGAGGAATATCATGCTCTCGCTGAGGGACCAGGTCACCCGCCAGGTTGCCCCCCGGGGGCTCGACCTGTTCGAGGTCGTCGAGACGGACCGAGGGCTCGCCATCCGGGTACCCGGGGACGTCCTCTTCGCCGAGGGTTCGGCCGAGGTGAAGAAGGCAGCCGGTGCCTTACTGGGGGCCATTGCGCAGAACATCCGGGGCACCAGTGTAACCATATCCATCGAAGGCCACACTGATGACGTCGGGAGCGAGAGCTCCAACTGGACGCTTTCCCTGCAACGGGCCATCCGGGTAACCGATTTCTTCGTCTACAGTCTCGACATGCCCCCCGGAAGGTTCTGCGTCGCCGGGTACGGAGAGCTCAAGCCCATTGCCACGAATGAAACCGTGACGGGCAGACAGAAAAACAGGCGGGTGGAGATCATCCTGTTGAAAGACCGAATCTAGGAGGGCCCTATGGCAGGTGAGGAAAAGGAAGAAAAAAAGGAACAGGCAGCACAGCCGAAAAGGAAGTTTCCGGTGATGCTCGTCGTGATCGTGCTCGCTGTCGTGCTCGTCCTTGGCGGGGCTGCTGCAGGCTATTTCCTGCTCTTGGCCCCCAAGATGAAGGCACCGGGGAGCTCAGAAGAGGGCCATGGTGCGAGGCAGGAGCAGGCGGTGGCCAAAGGCTCCGAAGGACACGGCGGAGAGGGAGCGGGTTCAGCCGGTCCGATGAAGATGCTCGATCCTTTCATCGTGAACCTGGCTGATGCCCAGGGACAGCGCTATCTCAAGGCGGTCATTCAGCTCGAGACGGACAACCACGCCGTGGAAGGGGAGATCACCGGCAGGCTGCCCCAGATCCGCGACGAGATCCTCATGATACTCTCGAACAAGACCTTTGACGACATAGCAACGGTGGCGGGCAAGCGTATGCTCAAGCGCGAGATCGTTTCCGCGGTCAACAGGTACCTGACCTCGGGACAGGTGACCCAGGTTTATTTCACGGAATTCGTGGTTCAGTGAGGTTATGAAATGGGACAGATACTGACCCAGGAAGAAGTTGATGCCCTCTTGAAAGGGGTCGTCGGCGGGGAGATCGTCACCGAGACTGCCATGCCTCAGGCCGAGGAAGGACAGTTCCAGCGGTTCGATTTTGCCGCCCAGGACAAGGTCGTCCGGGGGAGGATGCCCTCGCTGGACGCAATCCACGACCGCTTTGCACGCTTCTTCCGGAACACGCTGTCGAGCATGCTCAGGAAGATGGTGGATATCACCCCGGTCTCCATGGACACCATCAAGTTCGGAAACTTCATGCGGTCGCTGCCGGTGCCATCGAGCATCCACATCATCCGTGTGGACCCGCTGCGGGGCAATGCGCTGGTCATCGTCGAGACCAAACTCGTGTTCGCCCTCATCGACAGCTTCTTCGGGGGCCGCGGCGCCGGGACCATGAAGGTGGAGGGCAGGGAGTTCACGGCCATCGAGCAGCGCATGCTCCACAAGGTCGTCCATTCGGCGATCAAGGAGCTGGTGAACGCGTGGCAGCCCGTCTACGAACTGGAGCTGCACTATGTCCGTTCCGAGATGAATCCCCAGTTCGCCGGCATCATTCCCAACGAGGACGTGATCGTGGTTGTCCAGTTCGAGGTGGAGATGGACGAGATGACGGGCAACATAATGGTGTGCCTGCCGTACATGCTCATCGAACCCATACGGGACAGGCTCTATGCGACCTTCCACTCCGAGGAGAAGGCGAGCGTCGATGGGGCCTGGGTGAGCCGGCTCAAGCAGGAGCTCATGGGCGTGTACGTGGATGTGGGTGTGGAGCTCGGTCGCAGCACAATCTCGCCCCGGGATCTCGCATCGTTGAAACCGGGCAACGTGGTGCTCCTGGACAAGGACATCAACGACCCGCTCGTGGTGAACGTGCAGAACCTGCCCAAGTTCCATGCACGGCCGGGAAAGATAAAGGATACCCTCGCGATAGACATAATGAACGTGATCGACAGGAAGCTCTACTAAGGAGGAGGCTATGGCACTAGACGACAAGACAGGCGGCACGCTCAGCCAGGACGATATCGACAAGCTCATGGGCGGAAGCGGCGAAGAGAAGAAGGGGACAGACGTCGACCAGGACAAGATGGCCGAGGAGTGGGCCCAGGCCCTGGAGTCGGGGGCGGAGATCGACGGAGGCAAGCCCTTCGAGAAGGATGCGAAGAAGGCCACCTTCACCGAGCTCGAGGAGACAAGGCTCGGTGCAGGCCCGTCCAAGGACCTCGACTTCATCCTCGACATCCCCCTCGAGGTGACCGTGGAGATGGGCAGGACAAGGATGCTGATCAACGACCTTCTGCAGATCGGCCAGGGGTCGGTCATCGAATTGAACAGGCTGGCCGGAGAACCACTGGACATCCTCATCAACAGCAAGCTCATCGCCCGGGGCGAGGTGGTGGTGGTCAGCGAGAAGTTCGGCATCCGCATAACGGACATCGTCAGCCCCCTCGAGAGGGTGAAGAGGCTTGCATGAAGCGATTTTCCTGGATGTTGGCAGTGCTCGTGCTCGGGCATGCGGGAGAGCTCCTCGCGGCAGAGGGGGGTATGGCCGGTACCGGCCTGAGAGCCGCCTTCTCGCTTCTGCTTGTCATCGCCCTCATGTTCGGGATCGCATGGGTCATCAAGCGCTATGGGCCGGTGGCGCGTGCGAGGAAAACCTTCGGCCTGGATGTGCTGGGCCAGGTATCAGTCGGCAGCAAGGCGACCCTGGCGCTGGTCCGGGTCGGCACGTCGGTGCTGCTCCTGGGGGTAACCGCCAATACGGTGAATCTGCTCAAAGACATTGAACAGGGCGATTTCGAAAAATCCCTGTCCGAGTTCGCTGAACCTGTGGGATCACATCAATGAAAAGAGCTCACGTCATTGGTACGGCAATCCTCGCCGCATTCCTCATTCCGGCGCTGCTCCATGCCGCTGAAGGGATCCCCATCCCGAGCGTCAATCTCGGTGTCAAGGAGGCGAGCAACCCCGAAGAGGTCGTCGGTGCGCTCCAGGTCCTGTTCATACTCACGATCCTTGCACTTGCCCCTTCTATCGTCATCATGGTCACGGCCTTCACCAGGGTCGTGGTGGTCCTGGGCTTTCTCCGGCAGGCACTGGGGACCCAGCAGATGCCACCCATGCAGGTGTTGACCGCGCTCGCCATTTTTTTGACGTTCTTCATCATGTCTCCCACCCTGGACAAAGTCAATGAACTTGCCCTGGCCCCATACAAGAACGGGAACATCACCTTTTCTCAGGCCCTGTCGAACGCCGAAGGCCCGCTGCGTGAATTCATGTTCAAACAGACCAGGGAAAACGACCTCCAGCTCTTCATGGGGATCGTGGCCAAGGAAAAGCCCAGGAACAAGGAGGAGGTCCCAACCCGGGCCCTTATACCCGCGTTCATGATCAGCGAGCTCAAGACAGCATTCCAGATCGGGTTCATCCTGTTCATTCCTTTCCTCATCATCGACATGGTGGTCTCGTCGATCCTCCTGTCCATGGGCATGATGATGCTGCCGCCGGTCATGATCTCGCTGCCGTTCAAGATCATGCTCTTCGTGCTCGTGGATGGATGGAACCTGCTCGTGGGGTCAATCATAAGGGGGTTTGTCGGATGACGCCGGAAACCGTTACCACCATGATGGCCGAGGCCATAAAGATCACCCTTATAGTCGGGGCCCCCATGCTCATAATGGGACTGCTCGTCGGCCTCGCCATCAGCGTATTCTCAGCCGTCACACAGATCCAGGAGATGACGCTCACCTTCGTCCCCAAGATCGTCGTCGTTTTCCTGGCACTGCTCGTGACATTGCCCTGGATCATAGAAAAGCTCACCACGTACACCGCCAACCTCTTTGCCAGCATACCGACGCTCATCCGATGAACGAGCTTCTGAGCCTCGCCTGGAGCGACTTTCTCTCGTTCTTGCTGATCTTCATACGAATCGGTGTGATCTTCGCGGTGGTGCCGTTCTTCAGTGCCGAGATAGTTCCCCGCAGGGTCACGGCGCTCATTGCGCTCTTCCTGAGCCTCGTCCTCATGCCTGTCGTCCCCAAGGTGCAGATCATGCCTGATGACCTGAACGTCCTCGTGCTGCTCACCTTCATGATCAACCAGATGCTCATCGGTCTTGCCCTGGGGGTTGCCATCGACGTGATCTTCTCGGGCGTCCAGATAGCAGGCGAGCTCATGGGCTTTCAGATGGGCTTCTCCATTGCCAATGTCGTGGACCCCATGACGGGGATCACGGCGCCTGTCACCGCGAACTTCCTCTACCTGACGGCTTTTCTTCTGTTCTTTTCCTTCGGCGGGCACCACCTGCTCATAGAGGCCCTCGTGGACTCCTTCACCATCGCGCCCGTCAATGACCGTTTTGCCGAGAAGGGATTCCTCATGTCCGTGATAACCTATGCGGGCCAGATGTTCGTCATCGGGGTCAAGGTGGCCGCGCCGGTGGTGGGGGTCCTTCTGCTCGTCAATGTCTCCTTTGCCATAATAGCCAGGGCTCTCCCGCAGATGAATGTCTTCCTCATGGCTTTCCCGCTCACGATATCCGTCGGTCTCATCTTTGCCGCACTGGTCGTCAGGATGATGCCCGTGCTCATGACAGGCTCCCTGGAGAGGGCATGGGTCTTCATGAAATCGTCCATGGCGTTGTATTGAAGCGCTACCGAGTCCATGACAGGTGAATTGAGCCCCTTGTCTTTCCCGGGACCTGGATAAAGTCCGACGGAGACATCGGATGACCCGCCTCCGTGCTGAACGGAGCGACATGGGCTTGCTTTTCCTGCCCGCCTCGTATTATCCCTTAGGAGGACATGGAACGGATAGAACTCGCCAACGGCGTTCTCATCGAGGTGGAGGACAAGTCCACGCTGCTCTCCGGAGAGCTGTACATGGTCCACCTGGCCATCACCTTTTCCACAGCCCTCGACGAAGGGGATGTCGATTTGCTCAAGTATTGCCCGAGCGGGCGTCTCGGCATCACCCGTGTGCTCAACAAGCCGGGTGTCCACCGCAAGGACCTGGAGACGGTGACGCATGGCCTGAGGGATTCCTTCATCAGCACCAACCGTGCCTACATGGAACACCCCAGATTCGTCGAGCGGTTCAAGCACACCTGTCTTCTCAGGTTCCGGGAAGATGAAGAAAAGGCCCGCAAGGCTGCAATCCATGAAAAATGAGAACGGCCTGACCCCCATGATGCAGCAGTACCTCGACATCAAGAGGGACTGTAGCGATGCGATCCTGTTCTACCGCATGGGGGACTTCTACGAGATGTTCTACGACGATGCCGTCAGGGCGTCGAAACTCCTCGGCCTGGCACTGACCACCCGAGACAAGGGCAAGGAAAATCCCGTGCCCATGTGTGGTGTGCCGCACCACAGCGCATCCTCGTACATCTCCCGGTTGATCAGGGCTGGAAACAAGGTGGCGGTCTGCGAACAGGCTGAACCCACTGCAGGGGGAAAGGGGCTGGTCCGACGGGAGGTGGTGCGCATCATAACCCCGGGCCTCATTGTGGAGGACGACCACCTGAACCGGGAGAAGGCCAACTATCTCATGGCGGTCTGTCCGGATTCACGGCGGGAAGCCTTCGGCATCGCCTTCATAGATATTTCCACGGGAGACTTCCGGGCCACCGAGGTCTTCTCCCCGCAAGACCTGCTCTCGGAGATCATTCGCGTAGGCCCCAGCGAGATCCTCGCAGCAACCGACGACGTCGTGCCCGATGGCTTCCTGGTCACTCCCGTCGAGCTGCCCATGTCCCCGGAACGAGCCACTACACTCCTAAACAGCCACTTCGGCACCGTCACCACGGACGGGTTCGGCCTGAAGGAGGCGGGCGCCGCCCTGAATGCCGCGGCCATGGTGCTGGATTATGTCAGGCAGACCAGCAAGGCGATCCTTCCGCACATCACCGCGCTGAGGTTTTTCAACCCCGGCCATTTCATGATGCTCGGCCCCACCACTAGGCGCAACCTGGAACTCTTCGAGACCATATCCGGCACTCAGGGGAACACGCTCTTTTCGCTGCTCAACCGGAACGGCACGTCGATGGGCGCCCGCGTGCTCGCGGACTGGATATCCTTTCCCCTCATGGATATCATTCAGATCGAGGCCAGACTCGACACCCTGGAAGGGCTCATATCCCAGGAGCGCCAGCTTGCAGCCATCCGGGACATCGTGGATGATGTCCCGGATATGGAGCGTGTCATCGGGCGCGTCTCCACGGGTTCGGCAAGCCCCCGCGACGTGAGGTCTCTGGCTGATGGCCTCGAGAAGGTGCCGGGGATCATGGTCATACTCGAGGGATTTTCTGTCCCCCTTCTGAACGAAATCAGAGCAGGATTGAATCCCCTGGACGACCTCAGGGAGAGGATCTCTCGTACCCTGGTGGATACGCCTCCACTCCGACTGACAGACGGTAACGTGATCGCACCGGGGGTCGATGCCGAGCTCGACGACCTCAGGGCGCTGCGCAGGGATTCAAGGCAGTGGATCGCTGCCCTCGAGACCAGGGAGCGTGAGGCCAGCGGCATCAATACCCTCAAGATCGGCTATAACAAGGTGTTCGGCTATTACCTAGAGATCACCAGGGCCCATGCGGCAAAGGCGCCTGATCACTACATACGCAAACAGACGCTTGTCAATGCCGAGCGCTATGTCACCCCCGAGCTCAAGGAGTACGAGGCGAGGCTGCTGGGGGCCCAGGATGCCATTACTGCCATTGAACAGCGTATCTTCCGTGAATTGAGGGAAGCCGTGCTCCCCCAGATACCCTCCCTTCAGGCCACCGCACGGGCGATTGCTCACCTCGACGTCCTCGCTTCCCTGGCTTGGGTCGCGATGGAGAACGGGTATGTCAGACCCCGGGTGGCTGCAGACCGCCGGGTCGAAATCGTTTCCGGCAGACATCCTGTGGTGGAGAAGGTGCTCAGGGCAGGCGAGTATGTACCGAATTCATGCTCCTTCGATGCCGAGCGAGACACCATCCACATCGTTACGGGTCCGAACATGGCCGGCAAGTCCACCTACATGCGCCAAGTGGCTCTGATCTGTCTCATGGCACAGATGGGTTCTTTCGTGCCTGCCCGGCAGGCCTCCATCGGGCTCGTCGACCGCATCTTCACCCGAATCGGCGCGCTGGACAACCTCTCAGCAGGGCAGAGCACCTTTCTCGTCGAGATGAGCGAGACTGCTGACATACTCCATAACGCGACCTCGCAGAGCCTGGTGATCCTGGACGAGATCGGCCGCGGCACCTCCACCTACGATGGCATGGCGCTCGCCTGGGCCGTTGCGGAGTACCTGGACGAGCGCAGGGTGAGGACCTTCTTCGCCACCCACTACCATGAGCTTGCCGATCTGTCCCGTCGCCGCAAGGGCATCAAGAACTACCACCTGGCCGTGGAAGAGAGCGGAAACGAGGTCGTATTCCTCAGGACCGTCAAACGGGGGGCGGTGGGGAGGAGTTTTGGCATATATGTGGCAAGGCTTGCCGGAGTTCCCGACGAGGTGATTGATAAAGCGAAGATTATCCTTGCATCGATCAGTTCCAGAGCAAAGACCATGCCGGCGGCACAAGCCCAAACCCCTCTTCAGACCCATCTCTTCGATACCAGGGATACCGGGATCGCTGACGAGATACTCAAGATCGATCCGGATACCCTCACCCCCCTCGAAGCGTTGAATGTACTCCACAGGCTCAGGCAAAAGATCACAAAAGGCGATTACCACTAAAGCTTCCAGGGCTTTTTTCCGAAAACATCAGGGGAGAGGCCCATATGACGAACCCGACCGATATCAGGACGCTGGCCCGCAAGAGTGGCATGCCTTACATAGACATCTCCCGTGAGGCACCGGATCCACGATGCATCACGCTCCTGAGAGAGAAGTTCGCACGCGACTACAGCAGCCTCCCCGTCCGTTTCCTCGGAGACGGTGTGCTCGTCGCCATCTGTGACCCGGAGCAGAAGGACATCGTCGAGAACCTGAGCGCCCACATGGGCAGAAAGATCTATCCTGCACTCGCTGACAGCCGGGCCATCCAGCAGGCGATCGATCTGTATTACAAGAACGGCAAGGGCAAGGATGAGGCCGAAACCGCCGAACCTGAGCGGAGGAGCCGGATCATATCTGTCATTTCCAACAAGGGGGGCGTGGGCAAGACACACATAGCAATGAACATGGCACGGGTGATCAGCGGCAGCAAGAAGAAGGTGCTGCTCATCGACGCCGACCTTGGAAACGCCGATATCTCCAACAAGCTGGCACTATTCCCGGAATACACCCTGTATGATTTTCTTCTCGGAGACTCGGATCTGGAGAGCATGATCGAAAAGACCCAGATGGGGTTCGACCTCATCGCCGGGAGTTCGGGCGAGTTTAAACTTGCCAACATCAACTACATACAGCGCTCCAAGTTCATCAGGAATTTCAGGAATATCAGCCAGAGATACGATTTCACCATCTTTGACCTGAGTGCGGGAATAACCACCACAGTTCTTGATTTCGCCCTGGCCTCGGATGAAATCATCGTGGTGACAACCCCGCAGGACATTATTGCCGGTTATGCATGCATCAAGGCATCGTTCCAGCACTTCAAGGCCATCGAAGAGAAACTCATGGAAAAGGTGGAGTTCTACAAGCCATGCAGGGTCTTTTCACCCTGGGTGGTCATGAACCAGATCACCAACCTGAACCAGGGCATCTTCATCTTCAACAGGATATGTCAGACAGCTGACGAGCGGATCAACAACATTGAAACGTTCTTCACCGTGAAGCCCCAGTATTTGGGAGGGGTGATGTATGACAAGGATGCGATCCGCGCGGCAGAGGCCCAGAGAAAGCCGTTCACCTTGGTGAATCCCAAGAGCAAGCCATCCCAGTGCCTGGAATATCTCGGCAGGTTAGTCATGGAGCCCCCGGAACTGAGGACCTACAACCAGGAGCTCAAGAGCGGTCTCGGGCGCTTTGCCATGATATTCGGCATGAGCTGATGATCGAGCCCTTAAGTGAACCTTTTTCCAACCGATAGGTAACAGTAGGAAGCTCAAGAAAGGGCGCATCTTCATGAGAATGGAAGAGTACAGGGAGAGACTCGTTAACAGGTGGGAGGAAGTGAGGCCCGTGGTCATCTACTTCGCCGGAGAGAGATTCGTGGTGGAGTATGACGAGCATCACAACCCGCTCCTTTCGCCTGCCGTCGCCATGGTGCACTCCTATTTGGGCAATCTCGATCTGACCAAGACGGACAATTAGGCCTCCTTTCACATCCCGATACCGGCGACCACCATTCTTTCCCCATGTCACCCTTGATAATTCGAGCCTACTTGTCTATTTTGTTTCTTATATGGAAGCACCTCCTACCCTGGAAGAAAAGACCGTTCTCGTCATTGATGATGATGAAGGTGAGTGCTACCTGGTAGAGGACATCCTCGGCGAAGACGGCATCAAGGTCGATGTCGCGGTAGGCGGTGAGATGGGTATCAGGCTCATGGCCGAGAGGCAATACCCTGTTGTCATAACCGACCTGAGGATGCCCGACATCGACGGCATGGCGGTCATCGATTTCATCCGAAAGCGACGGCTGAACTCGCTCATAGTCGTCATAACCGGATATGCCACCATCGACAGCGTCATCGACGCCTTAAGGGCCGGCGCATACGACTACATAATCAAACCCTTCAGCGCGGATCTCCTCCGTTTCACCATACGGAAGGCCCTTGACTATATCATCATCCGTGAAGAGCAGGACAGGCTGAAATATTTCGACAAGATCACGCAGCTCGCCGTCACCACCGTCCATGAGGTCTTCCAGCCGCTCACCGTTCTCATGGGGGAGGCGAACGCCATAGCAAAGGGAACAGAGGACGTGGCCGCGGCCAAGGAGATGGCCGGGTCGATCCTCACCGAGGCGAGGAAGATTCGTGATATTATCAGGAAGATGGAGAAGCTCAACGAGTACGTCACCAAGTCCTTCCCCGGAGGCCACATCATCCTGGACATCGACAAGGGATCATCGGGATCCGACTAGCATTCATCCGAGGCCCCTTGATGTGACCTGAATATCTTTGCACCCTCCCCGGCAAGTACGCTATACTGGGCATGCTGCCGTGCAATGACCATGATGAAGATCGTGATTCCCCTGCTCATGACCATATGTGCATTCCCGCCGGCGGGAAGAGCGGAGCTGAGGCCCCTGCCGCGGGTACCGGATGTGGAGACTCTGAGCATAGGGTTCAACGGTGAGACCCTTAAATGCTTCGTGCTGTTGATCGACTGCCGCACGGACCGGGAGAAGACTGCCGACAGTCTCCGCGGTCAGCCTGCAGGCCCGTCCCTGGTGTTCTTCCAGGGTCATGCACAACGACCCGATGACGCCTACGGGTTCACGAGCCGCCTGGCGCGCATGAGCAGGTCGGGCATTGTCGTAATCCCGGTATGCGACACCCCCTGCGGGAGCGATCCCGGATGGCACGGAGACACCGGCAAGGATGTTGTCCTCATGGAGATGGTTCGGATCGCTCTTGCCCGAAAAGGTCTGTCGGTAGAGGAATTCAAGCCGATTACGGACATGCCGGTGTTCGTCAATGATCCATGTCCGGTTACCAGGGAGGGTGAAGCCGGTACCCGCCTGGTTTCCATCGGATGGTCCCATGGAGGCATTCTGGCACGCAGGTTTGCCCATGCCTATCCTGCATCGGTATGCTCGCTGGGCCAGGTCTGTCCTGCAGGGTATGAACAATGGGGCCCTTGGGAGCTTACGGGCAGGTTTTCCTTGGAGAGCCTGAGGATCTTTGCCAGGATGGGCAACGCTCATGCGGCAGAGGCACTCGGTTCTGCCTGGGGTTTCACCAAGGGATTCACCGGGGACCTGGTCCGTTCGATCCCCGGCGCGCTGATCGGTCTCAATCCGGGTAAGGCCGGGCGTGTGTTCAGGGACATCCATGACTGCTGCACCTACTGTGACAGCGTCTCGTACAAGGCCTCCCACCTCGATCGCATCGCGGTCCTGTTCGCTGCAGGAGATTCCTGCATGGACCCGGTCAGGCAGCTCGGCATCAGGGACCTTTCCCGGATGACCTCGGATGACCTCTTGAGGTTTCACCGGACCTTTTTCGGCGATGTGACCGAACCGGAGAGGCTTTCCCTGAAGATACTCCCGGGGACTCATATGGCACCGGTGAGCCATGCGGGGCTCTATGCCGAAACCCTGCTGGCGGAACTCGGCGAACTGGCCGAATACTGAGAAGGCTGCCGGAGGGGTCATGGCAGGAAGGCAGAAGATTCCCTTCTTTCTTGCACTCATTGCATTGCTCGTCATACTTGCTGCGTACCATGTCCTGGATGCAGGAAAGGCACACAGGGTCGAGCACGTCTATGACGGCGACACCATCGGGCTCGAGGACGGCACCAAGGTCCGCCTCATCGGCGTGGACGCGCCGGAGGTGGATTCCCCCTACTCGAAAAAGGAGCCCTTCGGGGAGCAGAGCAAGTCGTTCCTGACAGGGCTCATCCTGCACAGGGAGGTTACCCTGTCGGAAGGAGATCCGTCGCGCGACAAATACGGCAGGACGCTCGCCTATGTGTATGTTGACGACGTGCTGGTCAACGGGCACATGATCAGGGAAGGATGGGCACGTGCCTACAGGAGGTTTCATCACCCCTGGCGCGACCTTTTCATCGTGTACGAGCGTGAAGCGCGGTCGAAGGGTCTGGGTATGTGGATGAAGACGGAAGGGAAGAAATCTTCCGGGATGAACGAGCACGGCAGGGCACCGAACTAGACGATTCGTTCTGCTTTCTTGTCAGGCGATCCTGCATGCCATGGGTCTATGCGTACCTGTTCCTCAGTTTTCCCGCAATCCACAACAGGGCCAGGCCTGCAGCGATGAGGGCTGCAGACAGGGGGCATTTGCCCAGGGTATCCATGAGCCCTGGAGAAGCCGACACCATGTCGGCCAGTGATGCCGGTCCGCGATTGACCGCAGTGAAGAGGGAAAATGAGTTCCAGACGTCGGTCTGCAGATAGGTGAGGGCCTGATAGAATATCACCGCAAAACCACCGATAGTTCCGGCTATGCCGCCGAGCAAGATGACCTTGTCCACAGTTCCTCCGTCTTCCTGGGATATGAACTCACTAGCATGGACCTCTGCGCACAAGTATAGGAAGAAACCCGGCACAAGACAAGGGCAACCTCCAGCATGAAATCCTTGCAATAATTTTTCTCTTCAACTATTTTGCCCAGCAATATGTCATCGTACATGAAGGAGAGCTGAATGCTTACCTACTTGCGCAAACATTCCAAGGGCTGGCTTGCCTACACTGCCTTCGGAGCCATCATCGTGGTGTTCGTCCTCTGGGGCGGCAGCTCATACATAAGTCGAGAGGCGAATAAGGTTGCCAAGATCGACCGCACCATCATCACGACGGAGCAGTACTCCAAGGCATACACGGACACCTTGAAGAGATACCAGACACAGTTCGGCCAGGCCCTGACACCGGAGATGATCAACCGGCTCAATCTGAGGGAACAGGTCCTCGACGAACTCATAGATCAGTACATCATCGAGGCGGATGCCGCCAAGATGGGTATCGGGGTGAAAGACGCAGACCTCCAGATGTTCATCAGCCAGGTTCCGGCTTTCCAGCGTGACGGGAAGTTCGATGAGGCCACCTACCGAAGGTACCTCGAGTATGAACGCATCACCCCTGCGGAGTTCGAACAGAGGGCACGCAGAGACTTTGTGAAACAGCTCTTCAAGGAGGTGCTCACCGAGAACGTCATCGTCGCCCCGCAGGAGATCGAGGCCGCATTCCATCAGATCAGCGACACCTATGAGCTGCACTACCTCACTGTGGACTCGGCAACCTTTTCGGGAGACGTGCAGGTAAGCCAGGAGCAGGTGCAAGGCTTCTTCGATGCCAACAAGGAACGCTACAGGATTCCGCCCAGGATCACCATTGCGGCTATAGATTTCCCGGTGACCCGTTATCTGGGGAGCACGGAAGTGACCACCGAGGAGGCCATGGACTATTATGACGGTCACAAGGGTGAATTCAGCGAGCCTGCGCAGGTTCACCTACGCCACATCCTCATAAAGGTGCCGGAGGGGGCAGACGCCGCTTCACTGACGAAAAAGCAGGAACTGGCAGCTCAGATCATCAAGGAGGCAAAGGATGGCAAGGACTTCGCCTCGCTGGCGGCTTCTTATTCGGAGGATGAGGCTACTGCGGGCAAGGGCGGCGACATGGGCATGCTTCCGCTGAACAGCTTCCACCCCGAGCTCGGCAAGATCGTCGAATCCATGAAGCCAGGTGACGTCAACGGTCCGGTCATGACAGCCGATGGTATCCAGATCATCAAGCTCGAGGGCAAGGAGGATGCCAAGGCCATCCCCTTTGACAAGGTCGCAGCCTCGGTCGTCGACATGCTCAAGATGCAACGGGCCAGAATCGTGGCCCATGACGAGGCTGAAAAGGCCTTCATGGAGTTCTATGAGCAGGACAAGCTGGATCTTGAAGGCTATGCCGCGAAGCAGGGCATGGAGGTAAGGCGGATAGGGCCTTTTTCCGAAAATGAGAAGGCAGGCATCGCCATGAGCCAGGAGACCGTGAAGAAGGCATTCACCTTCTCTGCGGGAGAACTCGGGGAGGTCATAGAGACACCTGGCGGCTATGCGGTGTATCAGGTCGTCAAGAAAGACCTCTCCAGGATACCTGACCTCGAGGAGGTCGTCGACGTCGTTACAGCCGATGCCAAGGCACAGACGGCACTTGAGAGGGCCAAGGAACATGCCCAGAAGCTCGCCACCGCCCCCATGAATGAGCTGGTCTCCAGCAATCCCTCCAGTACGGGGAAATTCACGAGGTCGGCGTCCGCAGTACCCAAGCTCTCCATGCTCCCCAAGCTCATGGACGAGGTGGACTCCTTGGGAACCCCCAAGGTCTACGAGAGTGACGGAAGGGTCTTCATCGTATGGATCAAGTCCAAGGACACGGTCGATATCAGGTCGTTGGACAAAGACCAGGCAGAAGGGTTGAGAAAAGGGCTCCTGGCAAGAAAGAAGGAGCTGGTTCTGCAGGATTACCTTGAGCAGGCGAGGGACGAGAAGAAGGGGTGGCATGATGTCGTCATCGAGAGGGAAAGGCTTGCAGGGAGTGCCGAAAGGGTCCCTCAGGACGTACCTCCACCCATGGATTTCAACTGAACCGGACGGGATCCTTCAGGGTCTGTTGCCCTGACCTGCAGGGCGTCTCTGGAAACCCGGCGCTGTGTGATCAGAGCTCGGCCATCAGGTTGTCGAAGAGATCCACGGAGACGGCCGGCGCCGTGGTGAACGAGATGCCTGTGAGCCTGGACAATCCCACGGATGCCTTCATGGCCGCTTCCAGGCCCGGCAGCTCAAGGATGAAGACGAGATCCGTCTCGCCGAGCATGGCATACATCCCCACGACCTTTCCCTTGAGCTTCCTGACCAGTGCGGCGGCCTTCTTGGTGCGGACCGTGCTCACGCCTTTCAATGCATCGGGGCAGTACTTGCCGAACAGGATGAATGTCGCCATGATATTTCCCCCTCTCCAGATGATGTTCCGCTGCCGGGTCTGTTCATGCGGGCGTTTTCTGAGGGTGATTCAGGCCGGGACGTGCGGTGTTTGCTCCACATCGAACCGTGTCAGGTTGTCCTCATGTTCCTACTACATTCAGGAAAAAAGTGCCATGTGTAATCAGGAACCCTCTCAATGGGGCACGGGTATCATCCATAACCGAGCTCGGTAAGCCTCTCTTCGCTGATGCCGAAGTAGTGCGCGATCTCATGGACGACGGTTATGGCTATCTCCTCCTCGAGTTCGCCGATGGTTTCACAGATCTCGAGGAGCGGTTCCCTGAAGAGAATGATGGAGTCCGGGAAGAAATCCGGCGCGGAGACCGAACGATCGGGCAGGGCGACCCCGGTGTACACGCCGAACAGTGGTTCATCGGGTGGGAGACCCATGTCCTCGAGCAGTTCGGGCGAAGGCCGGTCCTCCACCGTGATCGCCACGTTCGTCACGTGGTGCATGATCTCGTCGGGGATGCTCTCGAGTGCCCTCCTGACTATCCGGTCGAACTCCTTGTCGCTCAGGTTCATGCCGGTCAGTGAGGTCGGTGTTGGGAAAGCGGTAGGATCATTCAATGACCATGGCCTCGGTGCCGGCGTGCTCCAGGACCCGCCGTGCCCCCACCAGCCTGTTGAAGAAAACCCCTGATTCGAGGTTCTCGATGGTGATCTCACGGGAGCGGTATGACGAGGCATGGATGAACCGGCCGTTCCCGATATAGAGCCCCACGTGATCGATGGAGTTGTGTTTCTTCGGGCGCATGTTGAAGAAGATGAGGTCCCCCGGCCTCAGCTCCGAGAACGCTACGGGGATGCCTTCCTGTGCCTGGTCACGGGATGAACGTCCCAACGTGATGCCGTTCTCGCCGAAGACATGCTGGACGAATCCTGAACAGTCGAACCCGGAAGGTGAGGTCCCTCCATAGCGGTAGGGCGCTCCGAGGTATCGGTATGCGGAATAGAGTATGTTGAGGGTCAATTTGTCGAGATCATTGGTGAGCTCTTCCTGCCTGAGTGCCCTGTGAATCTCTGGACTGTCCTTCGCAAGCCAGAGGTCCGAGGGTTGCCGGTCGGGAAGGTTGAGAGAAGCGAGATGATCTTTTCCGGACGTGGTCCCCGCGTTGGAGTTGCCACGTTTTTTTGAATGCCCCGCGGCATGCTTTGCATGATTCGTGCTTCTGGCCGACTTCTTGTGGATGACGGCCTTTTGAGACGTTCCAGACTTCTTCCTCTTCTTCACGGAAGGCTTGGTGGAGGAGCCCTTGTGCTGCGAGGCCTTGTCGGTGACACCCTGGCTAACCGATGCGTCGGGGGCATCCTGCCCCGCCTGCTTTTCCCTGTGCTGCCGCGCTATATCGGTCGGTTTTATGTTCTTGTCCGTTGTCCGCGCCTGCAACGGGCTATGTGAAGCCACGATGAATCCCGCTATAATCAGGCAGATGACTGGAGCGAGCAGGGTTCTCCTCAGCATAACAAAACACCTCGTTCTCAGGTTTGTGTCCTATTGTCCCGGCCCTGAATAGTGGGCCACTGAAGTATGTGTACAGAAAACCTTATGCAGTTTTGCGGGAAAAGTCAAGGAAGGCAGAATAACTCAAGATGAATCAACTAGATAGAGACTTCTTCGCGTCGCCTGGAGGAACATAACATGCGAATATTGTTACAGCCTGATCATTATGTCGGAAATCCTCTAGAATCGAACGAATCCCTGCCGTCTATCGTTCATCTCACAAAGTCCACAACCCTCCGGGCTTCCACGATCTTGGGGAGAAAATAGTCGTTCTCCAGGGTCTCTATCTTGATCATGCGGGATCGCCTGGAGGGGGCGTGGATGAAATGCCCTTCACCGAGATACAGGCCCACATGGTCTACGGGCCGCCGGTTGCGGCGATTCATGTTGAAGAAGATAAGGTCTCCAGGTCTCAGCTCCGAGATTGACACCGTGGATCCTTCCCGGGCCTGTTCTCCCGATGTCCTGCTGAGGTGGATACCGTTCTCCTCGTAGACATACCTGACGAAACCGGAACAGTCGAACCCGTCGGGGGTTGTTCCCCCCAATACATAGGGGGTGCCCACGTAGTTGTACGCCGACTCGACGATGCTCAGCCTCAGTCTTTTCAGGCGTGCCAGCGTCGTGAGCCGGGAGTATGTCTCAGGCAGTTCGTACGCCAGCCAGCTGTCATACGGTGTATACGCTTTCAGTTCTTCGGTCAGGATGGTGTCGATATCTGCGGTGGCCCGGCCTGACGGTGTCGTCTTCTTGTGTGAAGACACCCGGGCTTTCCCTTTTACCGAGCGCTTCTTCTTGCTGACCGCGGCATGCCTTGTTCTGCAGTTCTTCTTCTTGGACGCGATCTTCTTGGCCGGGTGCGCGGGTTGAAGCTTCTTGCTTATTGTCGTGGAGTCGGTATTCTGGTTTGAACTCGAGGGGGCAATGGATTGTGTCCTGTCGGATTGAACCTGTGAGGCATGTCCGATGTCAGTTCCAATGAGCCCCAACACCATCACCAGGATAACTGGAGCGAGCACGTATCTTACCTGCATGGCTCTCCACCTCGTTCTCAGCTATTCACATACTTTTTCGGTTTTGCGAGCAATCAACTGAAATTCATGAGGGTAATTACGAAAGTACAACCTGATGACAGATTTGTCAAAAAATGAAGACGAGGGTTTTGATATCAAGAGCTTATGAGCATATCGGTTGGGGGGAGACAGGTGTAACTCTCTGAAATCACATGATAACAAGGAAAATGGCAGGAAACCGGCTGAAAACAGCCATTTCCTGAAGGATACTCATCCTTGCAGGCCGAGGTGATGGTCGGCCATTGCTGTGTCGCATCAGGCAGATATCCCCGGGAAATATGCGGCAACCGTCTCCCTGACCTCCCGCAGCCATTCTGAGCGCTGTTCCTCAGAGCTCGTGACCACAACATGGAACATCTTGCGCTCGAAGAGCTGGACACCGCACAGGCCGAATACGCAGGTCTTCCACAAGGTCTCCAGGGGGTCGCCGAAGCAACGTGTTTCCCTCTGGGCCGGGGTGTTCGAGGTATTGAACACGAGGGCAGCCCGGGCCCTGAGCAGGCCACGGGGTACGCCCTCGCCGGAGTCGCCTTCCTCGAACTCATAAGCCACTCCGGGGCGGATTACCCGGTCGATCCATCCCTTCAGTATTGCCGGAGGCTGCCCCCACCAGTTGGGATGAACGATGATGATGCCGTCGGCATGCGCGATTTCATTGCAGTGTTCCATGATCTCTCCAGCGAGAGACGCACCCCTGGGGATCTCTTGTGCCGTAAGGACGGGATCGAACCGTTCCTCGTAGAGGTCATGGAAACAGACGGTGTGATGGTATTCACTGAGCGCCTCCTTAGCCGCATGCGCAATGGCATGATTCAGGCTTTCCTTGTCCGGGTGGGCCAGGATCACTGAAACCTTCACATCCACCTCCACATGATCAAGGCGGGGTCAGAACAACCACGAGGGCGAGCTCTGCGCCGGTTCATTGCCATGCGGCCTTCCCGCTCTTGACCGTTGTGTTGAAAGTCCTGTGTGCAGGGGGTATTCTTTCCCCATGAACGGTTCCTTCATATACGGGATGCTCGCCGATGCGGTGGTGATCATCCACCTGGCTTTCATCGTCTTTGTGATGGCCGGAGGCCTCTTGGCAGTTGTCTTTCCACGGATCGTCTGGGTTCATGTGCCGTGTGTGGTCTGGGGCATCGTGGTGGAGCTGGCCGGGTGCGTCTGTCCTCTGACACCCCTGGAGAACCTGTTCAGGAGTATGTCCGGGTATGACCAATATGCGGGCGACTTCGTGATGCACTACATCGAGCCCGTGATCTACCCACAGGGTCTGACCAGGGAGATTCAGGTGGTCCTGGCCGGCTTGGTGATCATGGTGAATGCCGGCATATATGGCCGGCTGGTATTCAGGAAGACAAGGTAGCACAGTCATCGCTCGCTTTTGAAGCCCTCCCCACCGGTATGCATCGGGGTCTTGCAGCTGGTGGTGATGATGCCGTACCTGGTACAGATATCCCGGTACACCCCGTTGTCCTTGATCCGTTTGAATGCCTGACTGAACTCCCTCTCGATTCTCGTCGAGCAGGGGTATTCCGTGGAGATCATAAGGTGGAGGCTGTCCTGGGTCAGCGGTTTTTCCGCAAAGGCAAAATGGTGCACCCTGCGGGGATACACCCTCCGGATGTTATACAGCCCCGCGGTCTCGTCCAGGGGGAGCAGGTCGAGGCGCCCGAGGAAGAGCTTGCGGATATTCTGGTCTTCACAAGGGAGATATTCGATTGTCAGGCCGAGGTCACGGAGCATGTCCTCGTGGCGGTAGCTCGTCCCCCCTCCCACCGTGTATCTTTTCAGGTCATGCATGTCCACGAACTCGATCCCGTTGGGATACTTCCTGGTGTTGTAGAACATCCGGCCGTTGCTGAACATGATGCTGTCCGAGAAATGAAAGACCTTGCTGCGTTCCGGCGTGATGACATGGGGGAAGGATGCATATGCACGGCCATTCCTCACCTCCTCCTCGACGCGTTTCCACGGGTAGAAGCGGTAGACCGGTTTCATGCCCATCTCTTTGAAGACGGCCGTGACGACCTCGGTGAATATTCCTTTGTTCTTCATGCGCTTGGATACGTAGGGGGGCCATTCTCCTGTGGCGAGAACCACCCCTTGTGGTTCTGCCGCATCGACGTTGCATGCGATGAACCCGATGATGATCAAGAGGAGAGTGGGAAGGAGCAGATATCCGGGCCGGCCCATTGTCCTCTTATCGGCCGGGTCCGTTGTGTGCTATAGGGTTTGTAATCTGTAACCGGGCCATAACAGAATGTATTCGTCTATCCATCGCGTGAAGATCGTGTATATGATGAAGAAGCTCTACCGGGTGCTGGTCCTCGGGGTGCTTCTTGTTCCAGCGGCCTATGCAGACGAGTGTCCCTCTTGCCTGGAGTGCCCCGGCGCATCCGGCATAGAGGCCGCGATCAGTGCATCCGGGATCTCCGAGGAGGAACTCCTGGCAAGACTTGTCTATGCAGAGACCGCTTCTACGGGTTTTCCCCATGACCCCGTCATGTACGAAGCCATATCCTGGGGAGTCATGAACCGGGTCCGACTCGGTGGTGCATCACCTTCCATGCAGAAGGCGTTCGGCAAAGGGATTCACGGCGTCGTGTTCCAAAATGGCCAGTTCAACCCGGCACTATCCCGGGGGTCCCCATTTTCCAGGGAGTTTCTCTGCCCGGGTGATCCCCGGAAGTGGGAAAAGGCTCAGGTAGCTGCTCGGAAGGCCATGGAAGGAGAAGGTAATCCCTTCATTTCGACCGAATGGGAGAAGCGGCATGGGCTCTCGCTCGTGGTGAACTTCTACTACCCCTCATCGGTCCAGGCACAGGAGCCGTATGCACCATGGGAGAACAGCACCGCGCTCAGGTTCGTGGAAGAGGTACGCATCGGGGACAGCGTTGTCCCGCCGGAACGTGTCCGTTTCTACAGGCTCAGCAGGCCGCCGGGAGATGTCACGGATATTCGCGGCGTGAGGTGAGGGTCGCGTGTCCTCCTGAGGGAACGAGGCCCGGTGACGGCAGAGCAGAAGGTTCATCGCCAGAGTTGCTTCAACGAGGTTATGGTGTCCCGAGATGCGGAAGGGGTATCCAATGGTTCACGTTGTGGTATAATACGAATAAGCATATGAGGAGGTTTGTGTATGAAGATCGCCGCAGTCGAACTGTACCATGTATCCGTACCCCTGAACGAGACCTTCTGGCCCACGTGGATTCCCGGCTACCCGCAGACCCACAACCGCTTCACCCTCGTCAAGATCACCACCGACGACGGCATCACCGGATACTCGGCAGGGACGGCCATGGGCACTGAAAGGCAGGGCCTCGGGGATCTCATCGCCGGTTACCTCATCGGCGCCGATCCCACGGACATTGAACGGGTCCAGTCCCTGCTGAAGCAGGCGGGATTCCTGGGGTGGAGGAACTTCTGGATAGAGCCGGCGTGCTGGGACATCATGGGCAAGGCACAGGGAAAACCAGTCTATGAGCTGCTCGGAGGAAAGGCCAGGCCCATAGACGTCTACCTTTCCACCGGGGAGATGCACGACCCCCACAAACGAGTATACGATCTCATGGCGAAGCGAGACAGGGGATTCAAGACCGCCAAGCTCAGGGTCAAGAACGCCGAGCTCAAAGAAGACATCCGGCACATAGAGACCGTTGCCAAGGGTCTCGGGGGAAAGATGCAGCTCGGCGTTGATGCCAACCAGGGGTGGCTCGTCTCCATCGTCGACAGGGTGCCGGCCTGGGACCTGGCCAGGGCGAAGGACTTCGCCAGGGCATGCGGAGACAACGGCCTCCTCTGGCTCGAGGAGCCGCTGGACCAGCGTGACTATGACGGAAATGCCGAGCTGAAGAAGGTCTCCCCGGTCAAGGTCGCCGGGGCCGAGCTCAACTACGGCTGGGACGAGATCAAGATCATGCTCGAGAAGGACTGCTTTGACATCTACCAGCCCGATGCCACCTTTGCCGGCGGTATTGCCCAGGTCAGGCAGATCATCGATGCCTGCAGGGCGAAAGGTCGCCAGTTCAGCCCGCACACCTGGACCAACGGCATCGGGTTCTACATCAACTGGAACCTCTACCTGGCCGATCCTGACGACTCCCTGCCGCTGGAGTATCCACTGGAAGAGCCTTCGTGGATCCCCGAGTTCAGGGAGGGCATCATCGAGCCCATCATCCCGGACAGGGAGGGCAGGCTGCAGCCCTTCACCAGGCCCGGGCTGGGCTTCGAGATCGACGAAAAGCATCTGAAGAGATACGGCAAGCGGTTTTTCAAGCTCACCGAGTTCGGGCTCAAGCTCAAGGTCATCCGCGAGAAGGGGCTCAAGGCAGCACTGGACATCAAGAAACGCAAGGAGAAGAGTTCATAGCGACTGCTTCATGGATGCCGTGAGGGCTTCTCCCTGCCGCGTCTCGCCTTGTCCTTGCGTGCCCTGCTGCGCTCCTTGATGAGCCGAGATATGTCCTTCTGACGACGGGTGACCTTCTGCCCTGCCATCATGAGCCTCCTGGAAAGCTGCGATCAGTCGGCCTCGGTTTCCATGTTGATGAGGTATTTTGCGGCCACGGCATTCACCGAGCACGCGGCCTTCTCACCTTTGAGGTGGGCCCGCAGTGTCTCGAGATCCGACTTCCATGCCAAGTCCCCCATGGCCAGGAAGGCGACACTGCCAGGCAGGTACGTGGAGGAAAGGGCATTGTCCTTATAGTAGTGATGCTGTTCGCACACCTCGGTGGCATAGTCGCGCATGTAGGGAGGGATGTCGGTGGGCCTGAACCACAGCTTGATCTCGCGCTCGGCATCGGCAGGGTTCGCCGATGCGTGTATGAGGTTGTCGACCCGTTCACCGACTCCCTTTCCGGAATCGTCCTTGACGGGCACGACGGTCCCGAGCGCCCGGATGCAGCCGGGCTTCTGTACCCGCGCGTCATGGGCATTGGTGGGGCCGGCGATGTCCCTGATCTTCTTGATGGCCCCCGGTCCCTGATAGACAAAGGCGATAATCCTGCGCTTCCAGGGTTCATCGGGATAGTGGAGGCGGCCGGTGATGTATTCCTGCAGGGACTCGTAGAAGAATTTTCCCCGGTGTTCCTCGTAGTGCTCCTCGGCAAGGATCCTGCTGACGGCCACGATCTTCGCGCCCGCGAAGTGCAGGCCGGTGTGGAACTCGGACAGCATGGAAAGGATGTATCCGGTCAGTGAATTCTTCAGGGCGTCGGGCTTGATGAGCACCAGGGTGTTCTCGCGGTTCTCGGCTGACATGAAAAGACCTCCTTGCCGTGTTGTGAGCTCAGTTTGAAGCGTTGATACAGGCATACTCTCCGAGATGTCAAGCGAAACGTGGCAGGGCAACGACACTCCGTTCCCATGGGGACAGCCCCGCCGGAAACCGTCGTGGCGAAGGTCTGGGCTCGAGGAAGAGGCCTATAACCGTCTTGCAGAGAACCCCTCGGTCCAGTCGAAGAATACCTGGTGGAACTGCTCGAGGGCTCCTGCCTGACAATGCTCGCCCGCCCCGTCAGCCGCCCTGAGGAGGTGCTCCTTGTACGTCCGTGCCCGGGTGAGGTTCTTCCTGTACTGTGCACTGTCGCTCGATGGGATGAGATGGTCCCGCTCCCCCCTGACGATGAGCACGTCGCAGGTGATATCCTGGGCCACGGGGGCGACGGTGTAGTCCCCTGTCCTGACGATCAGATCGAAGGCCGAGTCTGCACCGATTGACCAGCAGCCGTTATCCAGCGCCCATCTTCTGCCGATGTCCCGGGATGCCTTGATCTGGGCGAGCCTGTTGAAGAGCCCGGAAAGTCCCAGCCGGAAGAGCCATCTGCCGATGCCTGGAAGCTGTGCCAGGGCGGCTTGCTGCATATTGAAGAACCCGCCTAATCCAGCTGCGGCATCGACGCGCTTGTCCCGGGCCGCCGCCCGGAGGGCCAGCATGGCCCCCATGCTGACGCCCAGGAGCACTTTCCTGCACTTCACAAGTTCAGGGGCTTCCCATTCGGCATAGTCCAGGAGCACCTTCAGGGGCTTTTCCCATTCATGGGTAAACCTCGCGCCGTATTCGCGGAGCATATTCGACTGCCCAGGACCCTCGAACATGATACAGGGGTACCCCCGTTGACGGGCGGCATGGCCGATCCAGAAGAACAGCTCCTCGACGGTCGAGTCATACCCGCCGAAGGCAAGGATGAGCGGCCTTGCCTCGTCGCCGGGTAAATAGTATGCGAGCATGGACATGCGCTCGTAGGGGATCTTCCAGATCTTGTGGGGAATCTTGAGGGTCTGGAGGGCCCGTACGAAGCTCCCTGCGCTCTGGCGATAGGTTTGGAGGCGTCTGGGATCACCCGGCGGCAGGAAGAACTCGCTCGTGCGATAGTAGTTCGAGGCGCGCAGCAGGGACTTGCCCCTGCTCACCGCATCACCTTCGGCTACGGACAGCTTCTCGCACCTCTCCCCGAAGGCATGCCAGGCCGTATACCAGCTCTCGGCATCCTCGTCGCGTATCCGGCCGATGGCTTCCAGACACTCGCCGGGGTTCGCCCCGGAGGCTGCCGAATGGCCCATAGTCCTCAATGCCTGGTAGTGGAACGCCTGGGAGCGGAACAGCCGTGTGCCGAATCCGGGGTGACGCATGGGGTCCTCCTCGCGAACACAATCAATGCCCGACTATATCATGGAAAAGGGTGTTGTTTCAAAGGGTGATGGAGGGAGACTCCCGATCAGGCACCGGCGCCACGTGTTCTGCGATGAGGTCGTCCTTTTCCCGCCAGAGACGGCTCACCCATGACTGGAAGGCATCACGGAAGTCCCTGTCGTTCTCATAGTCACCTTCCAGGAACTGCTCTGGCACCGGGATTTTCCTCACCCGGACCATGATCTTCTCGACACGTCCACACAGATAATCCCAGAAGGTCAACTCCCTGTGGGGATAGATGATGGTGACGTCGAGAATCTCCCGGATCCTTCCATCCATGGCTGCCAAGGTGAAGGCGAAGCCCCCTGCCTTGGGTTTCAGGAGGTGACGGTACGGGGAGCCCTGACGTGCATGTTTTTCAGGGGTGAACCGGGTACCCTCGATGAAATTGAGGATGGAAACGGGGGTATGGCGATACCGCTCGCAGGCCCTGCGGGTCGTTTCCAGATCCTTGCCCCTCATGTGGGGATTGAGCTCGAGGAACTCCTTCGAGAAGCGTTCCATGTAAGGGTAATCCAGAGCCCACCAGGAGGTCCCCAGCAGCGGTACCCAGAAGAGCTGCTTCTTCAGGAAGAACTTGAAGAAGGGGATGTGTCCGTGGAAGGTGATGAGCAGGACCAGGATATCGGCCCAGGACTGGTGGTTGCAGTTGAGGAAATACCACTGGGATGTGCTGAGTCCTTCCCGTCCCTGGATATCGTACACGGTTTCCTGGGTAAGCCGCAGGGCGCCGAGAATACCCCGGATCCAGCACGTGACAGTTCCCATGAGCAGGCGTGCGCAGGTGACCTGCCAGGAGGGGGTGCGTATGAGAAACTTGGTGAGGGCCAGGATGTGGACGGGGATGGCCCAGAAGAAGGTATTGACGGCCATGAGCGATATGGCGGTGGCCCCCCGGAGAGTTGGAGAAAACATCGATTTCATGGCGAGATGCCCTGCGGCGGTCCCTGCTGGCATGTGCAGTGCTGTTCGATGAGCTCGTCCTTGTCCTGCCACATGTCACATACCCAGGTCTGGAGACGGCCCCTGAAGGCGTCGTCATTGGAGTAGTCGCCGGTGAGGGCCTCCACGGAGACGGGCAGCTTTTTCGCGATCACCGTTATCCTGGCAACGCGGCCGCACAGGAAATCCCAGAATGACAGACCTTTCTCCGAGTAGATGATGGTGACGTCCAGTATGGCTGAAATCCTGCCGTCCATGGCTTCGAGGGCAAAGGCGAAGCCGCCCGCCTTGGGTTTCAGGAGGTGGCGGTACGGCGAGCCCTGTTTTGCATGCTTGTCCGGTGTGAATCTGGTCCCTTCCAGGAAGTTGAGTATGGATACCGGGGTGTGTCGGTAGCGTTCGCACGCCTTTCTCGTGGTCTCCATGTCCTTTCCCCTCATGTGGGGGTTCTTCTCCAGAAAACTCCTGGAGTATCGCTTCATGAAGGGAAAGTCCAGGGCCCACCAGGAGATGCCGAGCAGCGGCACCCAGAAGAGTTCTTTCTTGAGGAAGAACTTGAAGAACGGTATGTGCCCGGTGAAGGCACGGAACAGTACCAGGATGTCGGCCCAGGACTGGTGGTTGCAGTTGACGAAGTACCATTCTTTCCTGCTGAGTCCTTCCAGTCCCCGGATCTCGTAAACGGTGGGCTGGGTGAGCCTCAGGATCGCGTTCTGCCCCCTGATCCAGCAGTTGCCGCCGGCCGTGGTGATGTGGGTGCAGACCCTGTGCCAGGCTTCATTCCGGCTGAGTACCTTGGTCAGGGCAAGGATATGGAAGGGTATGGCCCAGAAGATGGTGTTCAGGACCATGAGTGTTATGGAGATGACCCCGCAGACGCTGGCCGGAAAAAACGATATCATATGCCGAACCCTCTCACCTGATGTCTCAATATCATTCGTCTGGGGGAGGACAAGGCTCAGCCGCCCCCTGATCATGGAAGACTCTAAAAGCCTTTTTATGCAAATGCAATGGATCAGGGGCTGCAACCTGCCGGTTTGACAATTTTTTTACATCTACGGAAGATCGTGATTGCCTGAATACGAAGACAACCCGGAATCACCGTGGTGGACCCGGATTGGATTTAATCTTCTCCATCTCCGGGAGCGCTATGGGCAGCCGATTCCCGTCTGGAAGAGACCCTTCCGTCGCGGCCCCTCAGCCCCAGCAGCACGAGGACAATCCCGGTGAGCAGGGAAAGGGCGAGGGTTACGGCGATGAACCCGATGATGAGCTCCTGCGAGGGGGTGCCCTCGTGACCCTGGGCGGCCATGGGCATCATGGATGAACCCGCGGCCCACAAGGCGGCAAGCAGCGGATTGGCCCAGTTGGCAAAGGCCCCGTAGGCCAAGAACCAGAATGCCGCCCTCATCACGGCCCCGTCGAGGTTCAGTCTGGGCCAGACGAGGCCCATCACGACGAGCAGCATGCCGCTCAGGACCCCTTCCACGTGGCTGGCCAGGGCCATTCGGGGGTTGGCGAGCTCCTGGACGGCGAGGCCCGTGATGAGGCCCAGCAGGATGAGGGTGACACCGAGGCGGATAAGCCGTCTCGAGAAGAGCTGTTTTACGCCGGAGATCTCCATGCCGTTCTCATCACGGTCTCTGCTCACGTTCGGGGGGTCCCTCCAGGCCCGCTTGTTGTGGGTCGAGGTGAAGTCTATTTCCCATCGGGGATGTCCACGCCCGGGGGCATCATGCCCTTGGGCATGCCTGCTGGCATCCTGGGCATCTCGAATTTCTTCGGGGTCTCGGTGATCTGAGTCTTGGCACCCGTGCCGTAGCCCGTAAGCTGCATCTCGAAATCCTTCCCGGTTGATTTGACGAGACCGTAGGGAGAGACCTTCTCCGCAACCCAGGAATCAACCTCTTCCTTGTCGTACTGGTACTGGATGTGCCGTGCCATGAAGGTGCCTGCCGGGACGGTGACCTTCTCCATGCCCTTGTCGACCGTCTTCACCTTGGGATCCTGGCCTTTGGCCTGTTTCTGCCCTCCCATGGCCGGCATCTCCATGGCGGGCTCCTTGCCGTGTTTCATGATCATGCGCTTGACGCTTTTCTGGTCGTTCGGGTCTCCGGACACGAGCATCTTCATGACGCTGCGGCCGCCCTGGCCGTCGGTGACGGTCTCGTACCAGAAGGCGTTGCCTTCCTTGGCCACGATGGCCATCTTCATCTTGTACGGCGTCATGCCCGGCGCCTTGACCTGGTACTCGGACCAGGCTCCGACCACCGGCTTGAAGTCCCCCCGGAATCTGGGCCCCTGACTGCCCTGTCCCCACTGGGCGAAGGCGGACTGGGCAAGGATGAACAGGAACAGAACGGAGACTATCGGAACCTTCCTCATACGCACCTCCCTCACTTCGACTGGACGGCGGCAGGCAAGACATCCTGCACCTGCAGGAGCCACATCGAAATAACCCAATGTACCGCCGGCCTTATTATTGAATGAGTCATGAGAAGATGCAATCACTTTTGAAGACGGAACGGCGAGGGGGAGCGGCACATGCACCGGGAAGATCGAACACAAGCCGCGGCGTGCTCCTCTCGCGAGCGGGGAGTGCGTCCCTTGACTCAGGGCTGCTCGAACAGGATGTCTTGGGCCCCATGCCAGAGCACGAGCTTGCCGAGCTCCAGCAGGTGCTCCCGGCCCTCGACGATGGAGAGGAAATGGCTGCCGGCGAGCTGCCCCATCCTGCTGGCAAAGTGTGTGGGACCGTAGGGCAGCAGGATCTCGGTCTCGCTGTATCCGCCGGGGTAGAAGAGGATCTCGCCGGGCGCCGGATAGCTGGTGGCATTCTCGAGCCCCACGTCGAGCCTGAAGTCTCCCAGCGGGATCCAGCAGGCCTCGCCGCTCCAGCGCGCTTGGATGAGCTTCTGCCGGTAAGGGAGGAGCCTCCTGAACTGAAAACACGTCTGAGGTGCCCGTTCGTCTTCCATGAGGGCGGCGAACTCGAATGACGCCACCCGTATTCTCAGAACAGTCATGGCAGTGCATGGGAAACCCATGGTGGAATCCTCCTCCCTCAGCACCGGAGCGGGTGCATCCCCCCGGACGGCTCGGGGTACCATCATACCACAGCTGTGACGCTTTTCAAGCAGCTCCCGCCATGGGCGTGGATACGGGTGATTGTGATCACCGGTGCGCCCTCGAGCGTGAATACGACGATGAAGATCATAGTCATAAGTGTTACGAAAAGATAAAAAGTAACATTTTGTTCTTGTTCGGGGGGGCGTCAATGGTATAGAAGGGGGCCAGACCTTTTCATGGAGGTGCACCATGATCAGCAGGGGGTTGCTCGTCGCGGCGGCAGTGTTCCTTGTGTCGGCACAGGGCGCCTATGCCCATTTCGGCATGGTCATTCCTTCGGACGACATCGTCTCCCAGGGTGATGCACGGCAGATAAGCCTCAGGCTCATGTTCGCCCATCCCTTTGAGATGCAGGGCATGCCCCTGGAAAGACCCGCACGGTTCGGCGTCATGACCGGCGATACCAAGACCGATCTTTCGGGTAGTCTCAAGGAGGTGAAGGTCCTCAACCAGAAAGCCTGGGAGGCCTCGTACACCTTTCAGAAACCCGGAGTTTACAGCTTCTACATGGAACCCAGGCCCTACTGGGAACCGGCAGAGGACTGCTACATCGTCCACTATACCAAGGTCATCGTGAGCGCCTTCGGCCTCGAGGACGGCTGGGATGAAGAGATAGGTCTCAAGACCGAGATCGTGCCGCTGGTCCGGCCCTTCGGTCTCTATGCCGGGAACGTGTTCCAGGGTCTCGTGAAACTCGACGGTAAGCCTGTGCCGTTCTGCGAGGTGGAGGTGGAGCACTACAATCAGTCAAGAAAGTTCAAGGCCCCTGGCGACAGCTTCGTCACCCAGGTCGTCAAGACGGACGCGAACGGCTTGTTCACATACGCGGCGCCCAAGGCCGGGTGGTGGGGGTTCGCCGCCCTGAACACCTCCGACAGGAAGATCAAGGACAAGGACGTGGAAATAGGCGCCGTGCTCTGGGTCAGGTTCCACGACATGAAGTAGCACATGCACATCTCCGAGGGCATCTGTTCACCACCGGTGCTTGCCGCAGGGCTTGGGCTCGCGGTCGCCGGGGTGGCCTACGGGTTGAGGAAGATAGACACGGAGAGCATCCCCAGGGTCGGGGTGCTCTCTTCGGCATTCTTCGTCGCATCCCTCATCCATGTCCCCATCGGACCCACCAGCGTTCACCTCGTGCTCAACGGTCTCATGGGGCTGCTGCTCGGCTGGGCAGCGTTTCCCGCCATCATGATCGCACTGCTCCTGCAGGGAGTCCTGTTCCAGTTCGGGGGGCTGACCACGCTTGGCGTCAACACCGTGAACATGGCGTTGCCGGCCGTCGTCTGTCACTACCTGTTCAGGGGCATGATCCGTGCAGAGGGTATGAAACCCGTCGCACTGGCTGGTTTCGCCTGCGGTTTCGTCTCGCTGACGCTGAGCATCGTGGCCGTGGCAATGACCCTGGTGCTCACCGAGAAGGCGTTCCTCGTCACCGCCAGGGTGGTGCTCGCCGCCCATGTGCCGGTGATGGTCATCGAGGGCCTCGTCACCGCCTTTGTGGTGATCTTTCTCAAGAAGGTGAAACCGGAGATGGTGGGGGTGTGAACATGGAGACTTCAAGACTGCTGATGTGCATGCTGGTCGCGATCGTGCTGAGCACGCCTGCGTACGCGCACAAGGTCATGGTGTTCGGCTGTGTCGAGGAAGGCCAGGTGCACCTGGAGGGCTACTTCGCAGACGGCAAGAAGGCTGAGAACACACAGGTGGAGGTGTTTGCCGAAGACGGACAGAAGCTCCTCGAGGGCAAGACCGATGAACAGGGCGTGTTTTCCTTTCCCATGCCGGACGTCTCCGGGATCAGGGTTGTGCTGACGGCTTCCATGGGACACCGGGCCGAGTGTGTCGTGCATGGGGAAAAAGGCGCCCGGGCACCGAAAGAGGATTCTGCCCGGGCCGTTTCGGCGAAGCCGGCAGGAAAAAGCTCACTCGCCGCTGCGGTTTTTCCTGCTCGTGAGGAAAGTTCTGCGGAAGACCCGACTCCTCTCAATGAGGAACGGATACGTGCCATTGTGGCGGAAGAGCTTGAAAGGAAGCTCGAGCCCCTGATGCGGGAGGTGATGATGCCCTCCCGGCACACGACGTCTCTGACCGATGTCATCGGCGGCATCGGGTATATAGCCGGCATCATGGGACTGATCATGTACTTCAAGGCCCGCCGAGGAAGCGGTACCTGATGGAAGTGAACCATACCGGTGCAGGAAGATCCCCGTTACAGTCACTGGATGCCCGCACAAGGATCATTGGCGTGGTCATCTATTCCGTCGTTGTCGCCTTCCTCAGAACCCCGTCGGCACTCGGGCTCGCGCTGGGGCTCGCGACGGTCTTCGTGCTCCTCGCGCAACCTCCCGCAGCGGTCCTCCTGAGGCGCCTGCTCGCCTTCAATCTCTTCCTGGCATTTCTCTGGGTCTTCATACCCTGGGGCATGCCGGGAGAAGAGATCTTCGGGATAGGATCTCTTTCCGTGACCAGGGAGGGGGTCGGCTACATGATCGCCATGACGCTGCGGGCAAATGCCCTCATGCTCGCCCTTGTCGCCCTCATGGCGAGCACCACCGTCACCGCCATGACCCATGCCATGAGCACCCTGCGCGTGCCCGACAAGATAACCTACCTGCTCTTCCTCACCTATCGCTATATCGGGGAGATCGCCAGCGAGTACGCGCGGCTCGTCAATGCCATGAGGGTGCGGTGCTTCAGGCCGTCGTCGAGCATCCACACCTACCGGAGCTATGCCTACCTCGTGGGCATGCTCCTGGTGAACAGCTTCGAGAGGTCCCAGCGGATACGGGCCGCCATGCTCTGTCGGGGGTTCGACGGGAAATTCCCCCACCTCGAGGAGGGATCCATGTCGTGGCTGGATGTCTTGAGCCTTGGTGTGCTATGCCTTGTGCTCGCAGGGATCGTCTATGCGGGAAGTTGAGAGGGTCATCGAGCTGAACGATATCACCTATGCGTACCCCGGGGGATCAACCGTGATCGACCGGGCAAGCCTGGCGGTGAGCAGGGATGAACGCGTCGGCATCATCGGGCCCAACGGCTCAGGCAAGACCACGCTCTTCCATCTCGTCATGGGCCTCCTGAGACCGGCATCGGGGGCCATAAGTATTTTCGGCCGGGAGATGGACAGCGAGAAGGACTTCTTTGAGGCGCGCAGGAGGATCGGGTTCCTGTTCCAGAATCCGGACGACCAGCTCTTCTGTCCCACGGTCCTGGAGGACGTGGCCTTCGGGCCCCTCAATCTGGGCAGGCCCCCGTCACAGGCCAGGGCGATCGCGCAGGAAACCCTGGCAACGCTGGGTATCGCCGATTTCGTGCATCGGGTCAGTCACAAGCTCTCGCACGGGGAGAAGAAGCTGGTGGCCCTGGCGAGCGTTCTGGCCATGGGCCCGGAGGTTCTCATCCTCGACGAGCCCACGGCAGGCCTCGACCAGGACACGAGAGGCCGGCTCGTGGAGACACTCGACAGCCTCGGTCTGACACTGATCATCACGTCCCACGAGATGGACTTCCTGTCGAGGATGGCCGGTGTCTTCTACACGCTTTCCGACGGCCGCATCAGGCCAGCCCGGGGCATCACACCCCACACCCACGCCCACGTCCATGTGGGCGGGGAGTACGCGCACCGGCACGAAGACGAGTATCCCTGAGTACTCCGGGTTCTTCTCAGTATCTCCACCCCGAGGCATAGGCGATAATGTTCATGACGACGGGCACCGCATAAATGAAGAGGAGGATGCTGATCTTCGCCTTCATGGTCTTGCGCGTGATCACCCAGATGGCTGCACAGAAGAAGTGGAAGTACCCGATGAGGAAGATCAGGGGGACGCCCTTGAGCGAAAGGAACCAGAAGGGATACTCCCAGACCAGGTGGCCGCCGATGTTGAGCAGGCACTCCACGAAGACGCAGAAGACCGAGTAGCCGATCGCCCAGAACCACATCTCCGGCAGGCCCAGGATCTTCACTTTCCTGTCCTCGGTCAGCGTGTGGTAGAAGATGATGCCCACCAGCGTGAACATGAACATGATCTCGATGTTCCATCCCACCATGGTGCGCAGGGCCGTGTCCCCCGGCGTGGTCCAGAACGCGCTGCGCTGGGTGAAGTGGAGCACCCAGCCGTTCCAGGTCTCGTTGAAGAAATCCACCCCGAAGATGGTGGCGCCCGCGAAGACCGCGTTCCAGTTCCCCGTCTCCTTGGCGGCCTTGATCTCCTTGACGTAGATGTAGATCACGATGGCCAGCAGCGGGATGATGTACCATTTGACCATGGTCAGGTCCCTGAGTCCGTCAAGTGCCTGCAGTGTGGCTTCAGTCATGGAAAACCTCCCCTTGTATGGTCTTTATTCCATGCCCCTGAGGGCAATCACGTCGTGAACTGCGGCTGCGTCGTGCAGATCCCCCGCAGCACTATCTTCATGGCCTCGCCGTACATGCGTGCCGCCGATACCCCCTCGGACTTCACGTACCGCTTGATGAGGAACATGATGTAGATGGAGAAGAAGAGTTCGGCAGCGTGATCCACGTCCATGGGGTGGAAGCGGCCTTCTGCGATGCCCTGGCCGAGGATGTTCCTGATGAGCTGCATGGCCCCGGCGTTGATCTCGTAGAAGCGGTCTTCCCGGGGGGTCAGTGAAAAGATGCCCGGGTCCCTGATGAGAATGGCCCGCAGGTCCTCGTGGTCAACGAGGTAGTCGAAGGACAGCCTTGCCATGACCGAGAACTTCTCCACCACGTCGTCCACCCGTGCGACGGCGATGGCCACGGCTTCCCTCCACTGCTGCAGCGCACTGCTCACGGTCTTCTCGTAGAGGTCGCGCTTTCCGGACACATAGAAGTAGAGGTTCCCCTTGGTCATGCCGAGCGCCCCAGCAACATCCTCCATGGTGGTCTTCTGGTACCCGAAGCGCGCGAACGCCACCAGGGCGGCATGGAAGATCTCGTCTCGTCTCTGGTTCCTGTCCATGGGCAGCGATGAAGAACTGAATAATTGATTCATGTAGTCAGTTAGTTGAAAAATCACCCGGTGTCAATCCAGATTCACGCGATGGAGGGAATCATGGAATGGTGTTTGATGGGCCTGCAATATCTGTTAGCATGAAGGCGGGGGCAGGTGCCCCTGCAGGCAACCGCCTACGAGAGCCCTGCATAGGCCTCGTGTGCGAGGAGGTACGGATGTCCATGGACAGTCGTGAGCTCATGACCTTTGCGCGGGACAGGCTCCGGGGGAGATGGGGCGTCGCTGCCGCGACGTTTCTCCTCTACCTGGTGCTGTCATTCCTGCTCAATGCCATACCGAAGGTCGGCTGGGTATGCAGCTTTCTCGTCGCAGGCCCCCTGCTGGTTGGGCTCCACATCTTCTGTCTTGCCATAGCTAGGCAGAGGTACCATGCGGCGGGACAGCTCTTCGAGGGATTCACGACCTTTGCCAACGGGCTGGTGGCCTACATCCTGACCACGATCTTCATCTTCCTGTGGTCATTGCTGCTTATCGTGCCGGGCATCATGGCCGCCTTCTCCTATGCCATGACCTTCTTCATCCTGGCGGACGACCGCACAGTCGACGGCCTGGAGGCGATACGCAGGAGCAAGGCCATGATGTACGGGCACAGGTGGCGGCTCTGCTGCCTGGTGGGGAGATTCACCGGGTGGATACTGCTCGGCCTGGTCACCTTCGGGATAGGCTTCCTGTGGGTTGGGCCATATCTCATGGTGAGCGTGGCGAAATTCTATGACGAGCTCAAGGGATCGGGGCATTCTTTTCCGCAGCCGTACCGGGAGATGACGCCCGGGGCATGACAGGGAGACGGTAAGGGGGCTGGCTTTCGCTGCGCAGGCTATGTCAGGACCCGGCCGTCGGGTAGACGGCGCGATGCTGCTTGGGTCTGGCAATGATCACCGTGATCAGGAAAGATATCACGGAGATGCCGAGCAGGATCGACACCCCCTGCGCGTAGGATGCGGTCGCGTCGTAGATCCTGCCCAGGAGGACCGAGCCGACGGCCAGGCCGATGACCTGGAACAGGCCCACCATGCCGATGAGCTTGCTGAAGTGCTCGACCCCGAACCGCTCTGCCACGAACAGCGGCAGCAGGGTGACGAAGGACCCCAGGGCAAGGCCGTAGCAGACCACGAAGCCCCAGACCAGGGAGCTGTTCCCCGATGCCATGATGATCGACCAGAAACCCAGGATGTGCAGCAGCCAGCATGCCCCGAGGAGGAGCTTCTTGGAGAGCTTGTCCGCCAGCGAGCCGAAGATGATCCTGCCGGCCACGCTCACCCCCAGGGTGATGCTCCAGAGGGTGTTGGCCTCTGCGACGCCGTAGCTCCTGAAAAGTGCGATGGCGTGCATGGTCAGGCCCCCGAGAATGATGCTGAAGAGCACCATGACGAGGCATGTCAGGTGAAACGGCAGGGTCCTGAATGCCTCCTTGACCGTGAAGCTTGCCGTCACGGTGGCGCCAGAGCTCTCCGTGTCGGTGGCGGATACCCCGTCCGGAACGAGCCCCATGTCCTCAGGCCTGTTCCTGATCACAAGGAGGATGACCGGCACCACGACGGCAAGCACGAGGATTCCCAGGAAACGATAGGCCCATCGCCAGCCGTAGGCCTCGTTCATCATGCTGGCGATGAACACCATGGCCATGCCCCCCAGCCCGATGCCTGTCATGATGATGCCCATCGCTGTGCCCCTGCGCTTCTCGAACCAGTGTGAGATCACGGTCTGGCTCGGCACCAGGCTCACGCTGGCCAGGCCGACGGCCACGACGATGTAGATGATGTAGTACTGCCAGAGCGTCTGGATGAAGCTTGCCAGGATCAGTCCGAATCCTGTCACCAGGGCGCCGAAGAGCTGCACGGCCCTGGCCCCGAGCCTGGCCACCGCTATACCCACCACGGGACTCAGCAGTCCCACCAGGAGGGCGGCAATGGTGAAGCCGAGCGATATCCGCGTTCTGTTCCAGCCGAAGGTCTGCTCGATAGGCTCGAGAAAGACCGAGACCGTGTAGAAACCAGAACACAGGCCGATAAACAACACCGTGAAGGTGGCGCCGACGATCCACCACCCGTAGAACATGCCCCCTCTTTCCTTCATGGCAATCCTCCCCGGATAAAAAATGCAAGTATTTCCTTCTGCAAAGAATAATCCCGGGGAGAAGGATTGCAAGGAAGGTGCTCATGGAAGAAACGAGGTGATAGGCATGAAACCTTGAATCGACCGGGTTATTATGGTCTTTTCCTTTTCTCGACAATGTCCTTCATCAAAGGAATGATGCCTCCGGCCCGGAGGATATCCAGGATATCCCCATACAGAGGTGTTCCGTCGATGGTTTCTCCGGTGGTCAGGTTCATTACGAGGGCTTCTTCAATGTTCACCCGGATGACATCGCCCTGGGTGAAGCCCAGAGGAGAGCGCTCCACCTGCAGTACCGGGATACCCAGAGCCACGGCGTTCCGGAAGAAGATGCGGGCAAAAGATCCGGCGATGATGACGCCCACCCCCAGGGCCTTCAATGCCTCGGGGGCGGTCTCCCGTGAAGACCCGCAGCCGAAATTGGTTCCGGCAACGATGATGTCGCCCTTCTCGAACCTGGATGGGAAATCCGGGCAGACAGATTCCAGTACGTGCATGGTCATCTCTTCCAGAGGAGCGTCCACGTAGGCCCCGGGTGTGATCACGTCGGTATCAATGTTGTCGCCGAAGACCCAGATGCGGCCGGTGATTTCCTGCACTGCAGCTCCTTTCAGGCCCATGTTTCAGGAGGAACGATCCTGCCCGCCACTGCCGAGGCCGCCACCACGTACGGGTTAGCAAGATAGATCCTTGCATCGGGACTTCCCATACGGCCGATGAAGTTGCGGTTGGTGGTTGAGATGCACGTCTCGCCGGGCGCCAGGATTCCCATGTGACCTCCGAAGCAGGCCCCGCAGCCAGGGTGGCAAATACACCCGCCGGCATCGATGATGGTCTCGAGGATGCCCCGGGCCATGGCCTGTTTGTAGACCTCATAGGACGCCGGCGTCACGAGGAGCCTCACCCGTTCGTGCACCTTCCTCCCCTTAAGGATCGAGGCTGCAGCGGCCAGGTCATCCAACCTTCCGTTGGTACACGACCCGATATAGGCCTGGTCGATGGAAATCTCATCCAGGTTATCCACAGGCACCACGTCATCCACACGGGGAGGGCGGGCTACCTGTGGCAGGAGGCCGTTTATATCCACCTCAAGAACTTTTTCATAGTCCGCATCCGGGTCAGGATACACCGGCTCAAAGCCCCCCCTCACCCGGCCCTTGAGGTATGTGAAGACTGCCTCGTCCGGAACGAAGAGGCCGAACTTGGCGCCTATTTCCACGGACATGTTGGCCATGGTCATCCGTGAGGACAACGGCAATGCATCCATGGCCGGGCCGTGGAACTCCACTGACCGGTACTGGGCTGCCTCGGAGGAAAAGAGTCCTGCGATGTGCAGGATGATGTCCTTGCCCAAGACATGAGGTCCGGGCCTGCCGGTGACGACGAACTTGATGGTCCCCGGCACCCTGAACCAGAGCTCTCCGGTTAGGAAGACATAAGCCATCTCGGCATAGCCGATGCCGGTGCCCGCACAACCGAATGCTCCATAGGTAGTGGTGTGCGAGTCGGTCCCGAGGATGAGCCGACCCGGAGCGGCGAACCCGAGCTCGGGCAGCGCCTGGTGGCAGATACCCACATGCTCGCCGTAGAAGTGCCCGATGCCGAAGTGCTGCACGAAGTCGCGGACCATCTTCTGGATGCCGGCGGACCGTATGCTCGGGGCAGGGGAGTAATGGTCAAGAAACACGATGATCCTGTCCGGGTCCCACACGCTCTCCACCCCTGCCTGCATCATGCGCAGCCAGACGCCTGCAAGAGATTCCCCTGACATGACGAAATCAGGCCTGGCAGTCACGTGATCACCCGGATGTACTTCAGGAAGACCCGATGCCCTGGCCAGGATCTTTTCCGCCATGGTGGCGCACATCGTTCGTTTCACTCCTTGATGGAATACTTCTGTTCCAGGGCAAAGGTCTCAGGAAGCCGGACGATCTTCGTGAACTCGTCGAAGGTGGCCATGTCGGGCTCGAAATCCCTGGTGGTGCCTTTTTCCCTGAGCTCGGTGAGTACCTTCATGATGGCCTTTGCCGCGGCGAAGATGCTCGACAGCACGAATCCCACGAACTGGTATCCCAGTTCCTCGAATTCCTCCAAAGTGAGGATGGGGCTCAGCCCGCCCTCGATCATGTTCGCCACCAGCGGGCCCGGCACGTTTTCGCGTATGACCCTGAGCTGTTCCCTGTCCCTTGGAGCCTCCACAAAGATCACATCGGCCCCGAGCTCGTGGTAACGGTTCGCGCGCCTGATGGCCTCGTCGATCCCCAGGGGTCCCAAAGCGTCGGTGCGGGCCGTTACAAGGAACCTGTTCGGGTCGCTCCTCGTCTCCAGAGCGGCGAGCAGCTTCTGCCCGTACTCTTCCATGGGGATGACCTTCTTGCCTGTCATATGGCCGCAGCGCTTGGGCCAGAGCTGATCCTCGATGATCATACCCTGGACCCCGGCGGCCTCGAGCTCCCTGACGGTGCGGATCACGTTGATGGGACCGCCATAGCCGGTGTCTGCATCGGCGATGACCGGGATGCCGACCGACTGGGCGATGTATCGGGCCGTGGTGATCACCTCGGTCTGTGTGAGCAGGCCGAAGTCGGGCTTGGCCATGAGCGATGCCGTGGTGGCGTAGCCCGAGACAATCACCACCTCGAAACCGACCAGCTCGGCGATCCGGGCGCTCAGGGCATCATAGGCGCCGGGGACGAGGATGGGCCTGGTTGACAGGGACAGCTCCCTGTAGCTCTTCTTTCCGGACATGAGACTCCTCCTTCAAAGAACCGACAATTGCATGCATATGGAGGAATAATACATCGATTCGCCATTGAGCGCCAGTACCGGGAGTACTTGATGTCTGCATCAAGGGATAGAGAACATGTTGTTTTATTACAAGAAATCTTTGCCTTGAACCATTTTCACCCTAGGGCACCTTGAGCTATTGATGCCTGCCTGTTTGATACCTATTAGAATGATATGAACATTACACAGGGTAGATAATCTGAATGTTGGGAATAAGAAAAAAGACAAGTAAAAGTTTCGTCTTGATAAAGAGATGCGGACATGAATCGGAAAAGGGCGACTAAGAAGAATCTCATAGCATACCATGAAGCCGGGCACGCCGTTGCAGCCTATCTTACCAGAAAAAAGTTCAAATATGTCACGATTAAATCCAACAAGGATTACGAAGGCTACATGCGGCATGAAGAACAGAGAGCTACAAGCCGGCCTGAATGGGATGAGCGGAGAAAGACCAGATCTTCCATAGAGAAGGACATCATGGTCTCCCTTGCCGGCAGTGCCGCCATATTCCTCCTGACAGGCCACCGTGAACGCATCGGGGCCTGGGCAGACCGCCGCAGGGCCATGGACCTTGCGGAAAACATATGCGATTCCCGGCGTGAATGTGAAGCATTCGTAAACTGGTTATATGTCCGCGTTGAAGGCATACTGAGATCCCAGGCAAACTGGCATGCGGTGGAGACCCTCGCGGAGGAGCTCATGATACTGGGAAGCATAGGCTACCAGAAGGCGGTGCATATCATCAGGGCAGCCAAAAGACAGTTCAGGCGGAGAAGGTGGAAGGATATCCCCAGACAGGTCCTCATGTTCCCTGTCATGGGAAGATGATGCAACTGAATTTCCGTTCTACTGGCATAATGTGAACGTCACCTATCTTAACTTTTGATTTAAGAACATAGTTATTGATGGTTAATTCTGTTGTGATCTCATGGTTCATGCATGAGAGGGCACTCGTGTGAAAAATATGCCGGTGGAGGATATTCCCATGGGGTTCGTGAAAACCTTCGAACAGATCATGGCCGGCGCTCGGGCCACCGCAGACTTCTATGACGCCGAGATGCTCACGGTCTTCTGGGAGACGAAACCGGAGATAGTCGCCCGGCTTGTTCCCGCTCCGCTGGAACCTGCGGACCTGCCCATAGCCATGGCCTTCGTGGCCTGGTATCCGGCGACCAATTTCGAAGCCGTCTATCGGGAGACCGCCCTGTTCATAAGGGTCAAATACCAGGGCGAGGAGGGCAGCTACTGCCTCGCCATGCCTGTGACAAGCGACATGGCCATGGCCGGGGGCCGGGAGGTCTTCGGCTTCCCCAAGAAGATGGCGGACATCCATTACAGCATCGACGGCGATGCCGTCCACGGCTGGACCGAGCGCCGCGGCGTCCGGTTCATGGAGATCAGGGCGAGCCTCACGGGAAAGTGCAACGACGAGGGACTCAGGGCGGCCATCGAGGCCGAGATCACCCTGTGGGATTCCCCCTACGACCCCTGGTCAGAGGTAGAGGTGGTGAGGACGCTCGGGGCCATGTACACCAAGGGCGACAACTTCATGCTGGGGGGCAGGGTGGTCGCCGAGGTCGACCCCATTCGTTTCGCGCCGTATGCCTTCCTGAAGTGGGACATGAAATAGCGGGGCATCGTTCAGAACACCTTCAGGGCATGTGCCAGACCACCTGCGACAACGAGCGCGATGGTCGTGTTCAGCATTACGGAATACAGGGCCACCTTCCACCCGCCCTCCTTCCAGAGCGTCGAGATGGTGGCGATGCAGGGGATGTACAGGACCGTAAAGACAACGAGCACCAGGATCTGGGCAGAGGAGAGGATCGTGGCCACATCACCGGTACCCAGGGCCTGGTTCAGCATGAGCAGGGTCAGTTCCTTGCGGAAGATGCCCAGGAACAGCGTGATCCCGGTGGCGTCGGGCAGGTTCAGGATACCCGTGGTGATGGGGGCCAGGATGCCGTTGACCACCCTGTCTATACCAACGTGCGCGAGGAAGGCCAGGACCAGGCTCGAGATCGCGATGACCGGCCAGGCGAAGGTGAGGAACTCGTTCAGGCGCCACCACACCTTCTTCGCGACCAGACCCGGGTAGGGTCTCCTCAGGGGAGGGACATCCATGATGATGCCGGGTGAGGGGTCGGCCTGAAGCCTGGACAGGAAAAACGACACGGTCAGCGCGATGAGGATGTTCCCTGCATAGATGGCCGTGGTGACGGCTGCGCCCAGGTACTTGCCCGCCAGGGCAAGGATGATGACGGTCCTGGCCGAGCAGGCGATGAAGGGAACGATGAGCATGGTGATGACGCGGTCGCGTTCGTACTCCATGTTCCGGGCAGCCATGATGGCCGGCACGTTGCACCCGTAGCCCAGGATGATGGGGATGGCGGACTTGCCGTGCAGCCCGAACCGGTGGAGGATGCCGTCAACCATGAAGGCGATGCGCGGCAGCAGCCCCGAGTCCTCCAGGATTGCCATGAGGACGAGGAGCGGGAGCAGGTAGGGAAGCACGATTCCCACGCCAGCCACGACGCCGTCGTACAGCCCGGAGATGGCCACGGCCGCGATCCCGTCAGTCATGCCGACGAGCTTCTGTCCTATCGCGTCCAGCGGCGCCTCGATGAGGCCCGCGATGATGTCGCCGAGCAGGAACGACACGAAGAACATGAAGAACAGCAGGCCCACGATGGCCACCAGGCCACCGACCGGGTTGATGATGAAGCGGTCGATACGCTCCCTGAAGCTCAGGCCGGTTTTGCGGGTCACCCGGGCCACCTGCTCGAAGAGATCGAACACGATGGCATGGCGGTGTGATGCGAACACGCCCGCCTCGGGCCAGTTGTGAATCTCTGCAAGGGATCGCCGCTTCTCTATGACGAACTGGAGAAAATCGCGGTCGATCTTCCAGACCGTGTGCTCGAACTCTTCGTCCATCTCCAGGAGCCTGATGATCACGAACCGCTCGTCGATGTCCAGGGCTTCTCTGATCGCGTCCGGATACCTGTGGCTGATCTGTGCGATGCACTCTTCCACGTCCCGGTCGTACACGGGCTGAACCGGCCTGAACTGCTCCTTGGCCACCCTCAGGGCGGCCTCGAAGAGGTCCCGCACCCCGGTGCCCTCCACGGCGATGACCGGGTAGGCCTCCACCCCGGTGAGCGCGTTCAGGAGTTCGAGGTCAATGTCGATGCCCTTTTCCTTCGACTCGTCGTACATGTTGAGTGCCATGACCATGGGGATGTTCATCTCGAGAAGCTGTATTGTGAGTTCCAGCGAACGGCCCAGGATGGAGGAATCGAGCACGTTGATGATCACGTCCACATTGCCGGAGAGCAGGAAATCCCGCGCCTCCTTCTCGGCGAGGTCGTGGGAGGATATGGAGTACGTCCCGGGCAGGTCGATGAGCCTGACGGTCCTTCCCCCGAGGTACACCCGTGTCTCGGTGAAGGAGACCGTGGTGCCGGAAAAATTGCCTGTGTTCACCTTGAATCCGGCCACCGCGTTGAAGATGGTCGACTTGCCGCAATTGGGCTGGCCGGCCAACGCGATGACGAGCTCGTCACGACGGGGTCTGATCGCACACCTCCACGGATGCCGCCATGCCGCGGCCGATCATGACCCTGGCACCCGATGCCGTGTCCTCGACGAGCAGGGGGCCGGAAAAGGGAGCTGCACTGATGAGCCGCAGGCACGTGCCTTCGCGGATGCCCAGGCCTGCCATGCGGGCCCTGAGGTGCCTGCCGCCGCTGATGCGCAGTATGGACGCTGTTTCGCCTTCTTTCATGTCCAGGAGAGTCACGGGCTTGTCCCTCTGTAGATCGCTGATGGTCTTCTTCATGTGTGCCGGGGGCTTCAAGCATCACCCCCTGCAGAATCCTTGGATCGGCATGCGGAGCAGATGCCGGTGAGCTCGAGGTGGTGGCTTTCCAGGGTGAATCCGTGTTCCTTTGCCACAGCTTCCTGGAGGACCTCGATGGCGGGGTAGGAAAACTCGATGGTCCTGCCGCATCGTGAGCACACGAGATGATCGTGATGTTCGTGGTCCCAGATATGCTCGTACCGTGTCCCCCCGATGCCGCTCTCATCGTTGACGCTGGTTCTGCGGATGATGCCGGCCTGAATGAGCAGGGAGAGGTTCCGGTACACGGTGGTCAGGGACATGGTGTACCCCTGTTCCCTGAGGAGATCGAGGACGTGGTAAGGATGGAAGTGCCTGTCTATATCGCAAACTATTCGCAATAATGAGAGTCGTTCTTTTGTCAGCCTGCCGCCGCTAGATGCCAGTACTGAAGCTAGTCTGTCAAAACATGTGCCCTTTGAAGAGCAGGTCGAGCATGCAGCTTTTATGAAATATTGTTGCATATCATTTTCAATAGTAGATTGTAAAGTGCTTGTCAAGTCAGTGATATGGCATGGCATCTTAAAAGGTGGTTGTGTATCTTGAGACTGCTGGTAACTACCCCGGCGAAGAATGATTATATGAATAACTGTTCAACAACCTGAGACCAATGCGAATGGGTTGGACTCTTCGGTTTCTTTCGTTCTTAACAACCGTTTCTTTTTTGTGTAAGTAAAGGTTATTCCAGGGGCAGGAGAACCTTCGATTTATCGATGCAAACAACACTCTGAAATTGAGAGGATGTTGATTACAAATATACGTACTCGATTCTCATGATGGACATGACAAGGTATTGTATATCTGCATTCAGGTTACATGATACGCATAGATCACTGACGAGAAGGAACCATCATGGCCAAACGCAGGCACGATGAAATACGCAGAGCAGTCCGCGAGAACTACGGGAAGGTTGCACAAGAGGGAACCACCAGTTGCTGTTGCTCACCCTCATCTTGTTGCGGGAAACCCGGGGAAGCCCCACTGACGGATATTTCGCTCGGATTGGGATATTCGAGCAAGGATTTTGCCGATGTCCCGGATGGATCGAACCTGGTGCTCGGGTGTGGGAACCCCCAAACCATAGCGTCCCTCCAGCCCGGTGAAACAGTGCTCGACCTCGGCAGCGGCGGGGGCTTCGACTGTTTCCTTGCGGCACGTTCCGTAGGTGATAAGGGGCAAGTGATAGGCATTGACATGACCCCTGAGATGATCACCAGGTCCCGTGAGAATGCCGAGCAAGGGGGCTTCCTAAACGTGGATTTCCGGCTGGGTGAGCTGGAGAATCTTCCGGTTGCCGATGGCATTGTTGATGTCGTCATATCGAATTGCGTGATCAACCTTTCTCTTGAGAAGGAACGGGTTTTCCAGGAGGCCTTCCGTGTCCTGAAGCCGGGGGGTCGCCTGGCTATATCCGACATAGTATCGACGGCCGAACTGCCTGATGACATGAGAAATGACCTGGCTCTCCATGTCGGGTGCATAGCAGGAGCCTCATCGATCCAGGAACATGAATCGATGCTCCTTCGAACCGGCTTTGAGAACATTCGGATAACACCGAAAGCTGAGAGCAAGATGTTTATTCAAGACTGGATGCCGGGAAGCAAGGTCGAGGATTACGTCCTTTCGGCAACCATAGAGGCTGTCAAGCCCCGGTCTTCGCAAGGATCGTGATGCTGGTCTAGTGGATCTTTCATGTTATGAGCTGTTAAAACATTTCGAGCTCAGGCCGTAACCGAGAACAGACGAAATCGTTGATGAGCCCATGGTGTCACTCTTGCGGCGTGAGGACCATGAAAGACGAGTTGATGGGGTGAGAAAGGGCGGATCTCCATGACCCCGCCCTTTCACCTGGTCGTGCTCGCCTGAAGATCATCTTCAGTGCTGTTTCACGTCCACCCGCTGCCGGCTGTGTTCGCTGCTATTTGCCACCGGATCCGGCAGGCTGTACGTCTATGACGACTATCGTTTGCGTGCCCGTGAATTCTTCATCATAGATCGTATAACCTGTGAGTGTCAGCACGTTTTCGCCCGGGACCTCTAATAGACCTGCTTCGGCGAGCGCCTTGACATCGCTCATATCAAACTTGGCGACGAAATTCCCCTGGTTGTCTGCCTTCCACCAGCTTATGGGAATACCATTCAATATCACCGTCCCACCCACGACGCTGCTGTAGGGGATGTCAGTGTGTACGGTCACCACCTCGCCTTTGCTCTGGATGTTGAGCGTGCTGGGCGACACCTGAGTAGAAATGTCAAACCCATGGGATGGTGCAGGCGCGCACAAGAAAGCAACCGGGATGACGACAACGAGACAACAGACCCAACCGAACGATTGTACTTTTCGTGCCATAATCTCCTCCTTATAACTCCCTGTGTCTGTAAACGGTGAGATACTTTCTTCTGTCCTCAGTTCTTGCCATGACCTCCCCTGCCTGAGCTTCCACCGTCACCAGAACCCGAACCGCTTCCCGATCCTGATCCAGATCCCGAGGACCCACCGCTGCCGCTTCCACCGGATGAACCTCCACTGCCTCTGGAAGATCCGCTTCCACCCTCACCTGAGCCTGAGCCGCCACCAGATCCGGATCCACCACTTCCCTGCTGGCCGGAGCCGCTCATGGAGCCCTGGTTCCCTGAACCTGCTCCTGCCTTTCCAAGGCCCTCCGAGTTCACCCCATTCCTGATCTGGTTGGTATACCGTGCCGCGAGGCCGGCAGGGTTTTCGAGCCGGGCCTGCTGCATGAAGGTGAGCCTCAGCCGTGTCATCTCAGGCGTGCCCCACGAGCGATCAAGAGCCTGGCAGACAACCTCGGATGCGGCCTTGCCCCCGGCGCCTCTCCGTGTCATCTCGCGTGCCGCCATGAAACTCTCCCGGGAAAGCTGATGGAGCTGGTCGCGGGTCATGGTGCGCTGCCGGGTCTGGAGCTTCAGTTTTATCGTATCCACATCCCCCTCGGTCATGCCGGCTGCCATACCCTCGGCTATGGTGTTGCCCAGGGTTGCATCTGTATCGGTCTGTTCTCCTATGGCCCTGGCCTGACGGTAGGCAAATGCATACCTCGTCCTTGTCCGTTCCATGGCCTGAATCGTGTTCTGGGCGCTCACTTTCTTGGCCATGCCTTCAAAGGCCTTGTCTGCAGCGGGTTTGCCTGGCAGGCCCTCCCGGACCATCTCTTTGATGACCTTGTGCGCGGCAAGGATCTCCTGCTCCTGATACCTGTTCTGCAGCATCTGCCTGGTGAGCTTGATGGCCTCGCCTTCCGTTACCCCGAGCCTGATCATCTCCCGGGTGCTCGTCCGAACCTGCAGTGTCGCTTTGTCGCCGAGCCCGTCATCAACAACGTCGGCCCGGGCAAGGGTCGCCGTAAAGAGTAATACCGCGATCATGCCGATTGCCTTCTTCATAGGTTCCTCCTTCCTGTGTTGACAAAGCTTACAACGCGGTGAGCGGCACAAGGTTACATGCCCTGCATATAAATACAGTTCCTCGACCCGAATCCGTCTGGTTCCGAGAACCTGCACTCTGGCACGTACACCTCGCCATCCACTAGGTAGAAGTAACTGAATGTCGAGCCTGCAGGGACGCTCATTTCCCATATGGATCCACCTATGAGCTTTGCCTGATGCGGCTCGAAGCCATCCAGCGATGAAGCGAACTGAACGCTTCGGGCATTTGGTATCTCTAGGGTCAGGATGACGATAGCCCCATCGGTACGGAGATCATGATGGGAACACCCAGCAAGGATTATTAAGAGACCAACAATCACTCCGGTAACCAGCCTCACGCATTGCCCCCGGTCACGAGGATGGAATTCTCGCCGCCGAAATCGTCCTGTTCCCTGGTCATGACCGTGGGGTCGACAAGGCGCTGCCGCCCATCGACGATAAAGACATACCGGTGTTCACCGGGCTGGAGGCCAAGGGTTATCTCCCAGTATCCGCTCGATCCGATTCGCTCCATCGACACCCGTTTCCACCCCGTGAAGTCTCCGGTTATCTCGGCCTGTGTCGTGCCAGGATAGTACATGACGAACCGGTATGACTCCTGAGTGGCTGCCTGGTTGACGGTCTGCTGGGCAGGCCAGAACAGCACGGCCAGGACGACCGCCGCCACCGCGGCTGCTGCGGCCAGGTACAGGGGGTGTCTGCCCCGCGCAGGGGAAGGCTTGAATGTCGGTACTGCAACCTCGGGGACCTTTTCCGCCACATCGGAGCGCAACTCCTGCTCCAGGCGGAGAAATCCCACTGTTTGATCCTTGAACGACCTGCAGGTGTGGATGAGCTCCACAAAGTCCGTCTTTTCATCCAGGCCGAGTTCGTCATCAATGAACAAGCTTATCAGTTCGTCTCTCATCTTCGCCTCCCTGCAGGATCTCTTTTATCCTGCACCGTGCCCGGTGCACCTTTACCTTCACGTTCGCTTCGCTGATGCCAACGATCTCCGCGATTTGCCGGTATGACAGGTCGCTGCTGACCACAAGAGACAGAAGCTCCCGTTCATCTTCGGCCAGGTGCTGCATGGCATCGAGAACACGCGTGTACTGCTCCCGGACGAGCACCCGGTGACGCGCATCGGGTGCACTGTCCCGGTGGTCCCCTTCGAAGGGGGCGCCCCGGCTCTTCTTTCTCATGTGGTCTATGAAAATGTTCCGTGCAATGGTGAAGATCAGTGAAGGTGACGCCTCTTTGCCTGAATAATGCTCCAGGTACCTCAAGCAGGTCTCCTGGAGGATGTCCCTCGACAGGTCATAATCGTCGCTCATACGCATGAGATAGGAGAAGAGCTTGCTTTTTATCTGTTCGAACATAGAGGAGCCACCCCTGATAACCTATGCCTTAAACGATTGAGCGTGTTGAAGGTTACAGTATTTCAGAACAATAGAGCCGCGGCTCGGTCTATTCCTCTGGGCCGCCCATACCTGATGAGAGAGACGCAAGGGATTCAGCTACGTCCCTGCTGAACGCCGCAACGAGGCTGCTGTAGGAGGCGGCCAGCGACCGGTAGTCCCGGGTCGCGACAGTCTCGGTGTACGTCGAGGTCTTAGACAGGACCGTCTCTTTGCTCCGTTCGTCCGTGACGATCCACTTCACATCGAGGACGGCGCTTTCCCCGAGGACCCCGTCGAGGCGGTTTATCACCGCAACGAGCATGTAATCGACCCTGTTCGGTCTCTTCCAGGCATCGGCCTCGACCCTGGCGCAGGCCTGTGCCTGCAGATTCCGGGCCAGTATCCGGGGGATGCCTTCCTTCAGGGGCTCGGCCCAGAGGTCGAATTCAGCGAGAGCTATCTCGTTGGGGCTGGTCCGGGTCATGATCTGGGGCCGGTCGAGGTATCTGGGCACCTCGATGGGACCTACACCCAAGCTGAGAGTGCGGCCGTCAGGGCATCCCCCGGCATGGTCGCCGCCGATGGGACTCAGGAGGTAGAACCTCGTGGGCCCTGTCGATGCACATCCGTTCAAAAGCAGCATGGCCGTGCAGAGCAGAACTACCGTAAGATGGCGTGACATGTTCATGGTTCGAGGTTTCCTCCTCATTCGCCTTTGCCCCGCAGCATGGCCTCGGGGTGTCTGTTGAGGTAGTCGGACAGGGCGCGTATCGAATCGGCCGTTGCGGATATCTCGTCCAGGGTCCGGGAGAGCTGAAACATCACCGGAGAGTCCGCTGCGGACGCGTGCTCCAGTGCGCCGAACGTCTTCTCCGCCTGCTCCATGGCCTTGCGTGTGGCGTCCGATGCCCGGTCGATGCTCTCCTGCAGAGACTCGGCGTGCCTGCCGAAGTCCCGGACCAGATTCCGTGTGTCTTCCAGGGTGGCCATGATGTCTGACGACAGCGGCCCGATGGTGCCGTCGAGGTTCTTGACGAGCGACCGGACATCGTTGAGGGCGAGGTTCAGCGAACGGATGCTCTCGGTGAGCTCCGGAGACGTCACGGCCTTCTCCACGCCTTCTATGGCCGATATGAGCTTCGTCACGAGCTCTTCCATGGGGATCTTCTCGATGGTCTTGCTCAGCTGCTCCAGGCTGGAAGGAATGGTGGGGATCTCGGGATAACGGGCCTCTGACCTGACGAGCCTCGAGGGTTTGTCCGGGTGGAAATCGAGTTCGATGAGGAGCTGGCCTGTCAGGAGGTTCTGCAGCTGGAGCTGCGCTCGAAGTCCCTGGCCGATGAGGAGGTTGATGAAGTCCTTCGGGTTGGTCCACCCCTTTTCCCTGATGATGGTGTGGGGATCTATCTCCACCAGGACGGGAATCTGGACCGACTGCGTGTCCTGGTTGTACAGGAGGCTGATGTCCGATACCCGGCCCACCTTCACGCCCTTGAACACCACGGGGGACCCCACGTTGAGCCCCTTGACCGATCCCTCGAAGAACATGACGAAGGTGGGCTGCCGGGAGAGGTATTTCCCGGCGCCGAAGGTCGTGACGCCTGCCGCGATGAGGGCAATGGCGCCGAGTACGAACATGCCGATGAGGGTCTTGCTCGGTTTTCTGGTCATGGGTGAACATCCTTTTTTCCATCTTTGTAGAGGTATCCCGAGAAACAACGTGCAATGGAGCTCCTGTCCGCGTCGGTCTGCCCTCGCGTCAGGAACGTCAGGACCTTGGGGTCCCGGGACTCTTCGAGGAGCCTGCGGGGATTCCCCGAGGCGAGGATGGTCTTGGTCTCGGGGTCGAGCAGGATCGAACGGGTTCCCACTGCGAAGATGCTGGCCAGGTCATGGGTGATGACCACCACCGTGGTCTTCAGGCTGTCGCTCAGCTCGACGATCAGGTCATCGAGGAGGCGGGCATTGATGGGGTCGAGCCCCGCCGAAGGCTCGTCGAAGAACAGGATCTCCGGATCGAGCGCCATGGCCCGGGCCAGGGCCGCCCTTTTCTGCATTCCCCCGCTGAGTTCCGAAGGATAGTGGTCCTCGAAGCCGGTGAGACCCACCAGGGAAAGCTTGAGGTTCACGATCTCCTTTATCTGCCTGGGGCCGAGGTCCGTGTATTCCTCCAGGGGCAGGGAGATGTTCTCCTCCAGGGTCATGGAACTCCACAGGGCGTTTCTCTGATAGAGGATGCCGACGCGCTTGAGGATGGCGTTGCGTTCGGTGGGGTCTGCATCCCAGAAGCTGACGCCGTCGTAGAAGACCTTGCCCGAGGCCGGCTCCTTCAGCCCGATCATGATCTTGAGCAGGGTGCTCTTGCCGCACCCGTTGCCGCCCATGATGATGAAGATGTCGCTCCGTTCGATGGTGAAGGTGAGGTCCTTCAGCACGAGGTAACTGTCGTACGCAAGCGTGACATCGCGCACCGCGATGTGCGCATCATTCATCCGCAAGTCCCGTTCCTCAGGCGGCATGGCTCAGATCCCCAGGGTACTCGTGATGACGGCGAAGATCCCGTCCGTCACCACGATGAGCACGATCCCGACAACCACCGCCCTGGTGGCGGCGTAGCCGACCGCCGAGGCGCTCCTCTCGGAGTGCATGCCGTGGAAGCAGCCCGATGCCGCGATGAGTACGGCGAAGACTGCGCTCTTGGCAACCCCGATGGTGAAATGGTTGAGGTTCACCGCCTTGACCGTCTGTTCCCAGTACTGCTGGGAGGACAGGTCGAACATGCCCACGCCCACCATGGCACCCCCGAGGATCCCCACCAGGTCCGCATAGACGGTGAGCAGCGGCATCATCAGGACAAGGGCGAGCATGCGAGGCATGACCAGGAACTCCATGGGCGAGATGCCCAGGGTCTTGAGCGCGTCGATCTCCTCGTTCACCTCCATGGTGCCGAGCTGCGTGGCAAACGCGGCGCCGGTTCGCCCCATCATGATGATGGCGGTCATCATGGCACCCATCTCGCGGGCCATGGCGATGCCCACGAGGTTGGCGATGTAGATCTGGGCCCCGAACATCCTGAGCTGAACCACCCCGACGAAGGCCAGGATGAGGCCTACAAGTATGCTGATGAGCGAGACGATGGGCAGGGCCTGGGCGCCGCACTCAGAGAAGAGGAGCCCCAGATCGGACCTGCGGAAGCGGGCCCTTCCCCTCACGAGCCTGGTGAGGGCGACGGAGGCTTCACCAATGAACTCGAGCACGCCGGTGAAGTACCGCACCGATCCGATGGCCCTGGATCCCACAGCGGCAAGGAATGTCTCCGGTGTCTTTCGATCGAGCGGTTCCTCGAGTTCCTTGAACTCCCTGGCCAAGCTCAGCAGGCGGATCACGCCCTGCGGCAGGCCATTGATGTCCACCTCGAGATCGCTTGCTGCACACCTGTTCTGCAGGCTCACCAGGAAGGTCAGGAGGCCGCTGTCCCAGTCGGTGAGCCCCGAATGATCGAAGGTTATGCGTCCCGTGCCAGGCCTGGCAGCGACATGGTCGGTCACCTCCCGTGCGGAGGGCAGATCTTGGCCGATGGTCCAGGATCCTTTCAGGTGGATCTGCAGGGTCGCCCCCTCCGGGCTGTAACTCATCGTTCCTGGAGCTGTTCCTTTGTTGTTTCGGGAATTCATGTGTTTATGTACATTATAAGCCCCATTGATCCAAAGACAAACGCGTCTCTCTCATGCTTCGCACGGATGCCTCCGGACAGAGAGTCAGGGTCCAGCTCCCAACAGGAGGCCCACCATGGTCGAGCACGTAGAAAGGAACGAGGCAATCCTTGACGGGCGGCAGGCGCCACATTGACCTGGTCACTCCTTCAGTTTCACGAACAAGGAACCGTCAGACACCTTGAGGTCTTCCACCCCCTCGGAGAAGGTGTCCCAGAACCCGCCTCTTCCCCCGAATTCCTGGACCAGGTCTACATGCTTGATGTTGCCCAGCCATGCGTTCGGGATGGGAACCCCGCCGATGCTTACCCCGCGAAGGGCGACAACGGGTTTCCCCGCCTCATAGTCCAGCGTGATTCCGCAGTTCAGCCGCAGCGTCTTGCCGCCGAGAAGGGGGAACTCCTCGTCCACGGGTATGAGCAGCTTCACGCTGATCATGTCATCAGACAGGTCTACGGCGACCCGCCGGGCCGTCTCCTCGTCCTTGGCTATGAGCGAATTAAGTTCTCTCTCGGAAATGGTGATCCTGCGCCTGGCGGGATCCTCCCGGTAGGGCTCCGGCTCGAGTCTTGCCCCGTTCGAGGTGGTGGTGCTTTCCCGGGATGACGGAGCGTCTTCCTGGATGCCCCGCTCGAGACGGTCGAGCTTCTCGTCGAGCACCTGTTGCTCCTTCTCATCCAGTTTTGTGGGATGGAAAGGACTGGCGTAGAGGTTGGACTTTATCCACCACGCGCCGAGCAGGATCACCACGACCAGGATGATCCCCGCGATGCCCAGCCTCCGAGGCCATTTCGACCGGGCCCCGTTCCCGACCTTCGGTGCTTCTTCTGTCGCCATGGACTATTCTCACCTCCTCACGGTTGCGGCCACGATCACTGGCTGCTCCTCGTCTCCGCTCCTGACACGGCATCAACGATCTGCGCAATGAACTGACCGTGGTCCCAGTTTTCCTTCGGGTCGCTCAGGCCGAGGCGCACGATCACGAGCTTCTGTGACGGGACGATCGAGACGTACTGGCCCTCGAAGCCTGCAGCGGAATACATGTCGGCCGGTGCCTTGGGCATCCAGCGGTCCTCGGGGTTCTGCGCATTGCCGGCATTGAGCCAGAAATGAGCACCGTATTCCCTGCGCGGCGCCCCCGGGGTGGGCGTGATGCTGTATCTCATCCAGCCTTCGGGAAGGATCCGGACCCCGTTCCATACCCCGTCGTTGGCGCAGAGCAGGCCGAAGCGGGCCCAGTCCCGTGCAGTGGCATACATGAAGGACGAACCGACAAAGGTCCCCGACGGGTCGGGCTCCATCACGGCACTCGTCATGCCGATGCGGTCGAACAGCGCTTTACGGGGAAAGGAGAGGGGGTCTTCGCCCATGCTCTCCAAGACCTGGCGTATGATACGCGAGACGATGTTCGTGGTGCCGCTGGAGTACTGCCACCGCGTGTCCGGGGCGACCTGAAGGCTCATGGCTGCGGCGTACGCACCGGCATCGGGTTTTGAAAAGAGCATCTGGACCGCGTCCGAGAGCGGGTCCGCGTAGTCCTCCTCGAACGTGAGCCCGCTGCTCATGCGCAGGAGCTGGTCGAGGGTGATGGCCCCGCGGGGGTCCCCTGCCGCGCGCCACTCGGGGACCGGGGCTGGGTCATGGAGCGAGAGCTTTCCTTGCCCGACGAGGATGCCGGTCAGGGCGTTGATCACGCTCTTGGTCATGGACCAGCCGAGCTGGGGGGTATCCTTCGTGAACCCGGGCGCATAGCGTTCGGCCACGATTCTCCCGTCGTAGAGCACGACGATCGCCCGGGTCCGATGGGGCTTCTCAGGGTCGGGTTCGGTGAAGGCCTGCTCGACAGCACGGCTGATCCTCTCCCGGTCGACGAAGGGGGGCAGAGGTCTGTTTTCCGCGAGGTCACCGGTGGGCCAGGGGAGGTTCTTCGTGTCGGGCCTCGTCGGGTCATACCCCATGGTCTGCTGCCTCAGCTCGATCTCCCCGGCACCCACGGCCAGGGTACACCCGAGGCCTTCCCGGTAGACGGCGGTGCGTTTCGCCAGGCCAAGAATCGAGCCGGTAACGGTCTTGCGCTCGTGATCTATGGAAGTGCCGACATAACCATACCTGCCGAGTTCCTCCTGCAGAACCGAGTCGGGTGTACGCTTCGAGATGAACACACAGGAGCACAGCCGCTTCGCCGCGTATGCCGACCCCACGGGGGCGACCTGGGTTATGAGGAAGGTGAAGGCGGCGCCTGCAAAGACGATGAAGACGCCCAGAATTCCGAAGGCCCACTTCATGGAGTTCTTCATGCCGGTCCCTCCCGCCATGGATCCATGGCATACCCACGGGGCATTGTACTGCACTCAACCCCGTTGCACCAGGGAAAATCGGCATGTTCAGGAACGAGGGGGCATACTGGCCCTTGCAAAGATCTCCGGCTTGTGCAATGGAGGGGACGCACCGGTAGTGAAACCACCAGGGATACGAGTGTGGAGAAACTGACAGCGATGAAGACAGCGAAGCCCTTGAGAATTCTCAGCTACAACACGCATGTATGCATCAGGGCATCGCGATCGTCCGAACGCCTGAGGAACCTCTGGAAACACGTGTTGCCATCCCGGTGCAAGATGACCAACCTCCGAGAGATGTCGAGGTTCATGAAGTCCTTCGACGTGGTGGGCATCCAGGAATCCGACGCAGGGAGCCTGCGGTCCTACTTCATGAACCACACCAAGCTCCTGGCCCACCTGGGAGAGTTCGACCACTGGGCGGAGCAGGTCAACCGGCAGCTCGTCTTTGCCAGGAACAGCATAGGGTTCCTCTCCCGCTACAGGATCCTGGACATCACCAGACACCAGCTCCCGGGAAAGATACCCGGGAGGGGGCTCATGGTGGCCCATCTCGACCTCGGGGGGGAGTCCGTGGCCTTTGCCGTGGCGCACCTCTCGCTGGGCCACCGCGACAGGATCAGGCAGGCGCTCTACATAGGCGACATCATCCGGGAGATTCAATGCAGGTCCATCCTCATGGGCGATTTCAACTGCACCGCGGACAGCGACGAGCTGTCGGTCATATCCGCCAGAACGGGACTGAAGCCTGCCATGCGAAACATGCCGACGTATCCGAGCTGGAAGCCCCTGAAGGACATCGACCACATCATGGTCTCAGACGGCATCTCCATACGGAATGCCCATGTGCCGCGCTTCTGCATGTCAGACCATCTCCCGCTCGCCATCGAAGCGGTTATCGACGGGGACTGGAGTCAGGGTACGGGCAATCTGCACAGGGCTGCCTGATCAGGCCCCCGCACCCCGTGCGCGGGGGTTCCTAGCCTATATGCCCCAGCGCGATCTTGAGCATCCTGCGAATGGGCTCGGCCGCCCCCCAGAGAAGCTGGTCGCCCACGGTGAAGCAGGTCAGATATTTTTCGCCGAGGTTCATCTTGCGAATGCGCCCCACCGGCACCTTCAGCGTGCCGGTGACGGCTGCGGGAGAAAGGCCCTCGAGCGTTTCTTCCTTGGTGTTGGGGATCACGGTGACCCATTCGTTGGCATCGGCAATGATCTTGGTGAGTTCCCTGATGCTCACGTCCTTCTTGAGCTTGACGGTCAGGCCCTGGGAGTGGCAGCGCATGGAGCTCACCCGCACGCAGATGCCGTCGACCGGGATGGTCTTCTTCGTGCCGAGGATCTTGTTGGTTTCCACGATGCCCTTCCATTCCTCCCGGCTCTGGCCGTTCTTCATCTCGGAGTCGATCCAGGGCAGGAGGTTGGCCGCAAGCGGGTGGCCGAAGACCTTTCTCGGGAAGGCCTTGTCGCGGAGTGCCGACAGCACGCATCTGTCGAGTTCCAGGGCCGCTGTCGCGGGTTTGGCAAGGAGCTTCTTCGATGCGGCGCCCACGAAGGCCATCTGCTCCACGAGCTCGCGCATGTTGTTGGCGCCGGCACCGGAGGCGGCCTGGTAGGTCATGGAGGTGACCCACTCCACGAGGTTGCTGCGGAAGAGCCCGCCGATGGCCATGAGCATGAGGCTCACCGTGCAGTTGCCGCCGATGTAATCCTTCACCCCTTTTCTCAGGCCCCTGTCGATGACGTCCCGGTTCACCGGGTCCAGGATGATGATGCTGCCGCCGTCCATGCGCAGCGCCGAGGAGGCGTCGATCCAGTAGCCCGTCCACCCGGCCTTCCTCAGCTTCGGGTGGACAGCCTTGGTGTGGTCGCTGCCCTGGCAGGTGACGATGATGTCGGCCTTCTTCAGGTCCCTGACGTCGTAGGCGTCCTTCAGCAGGGGGATGTCCATACCGATCCGGGGGCCTTTCTGCCCCACCTGGGAGGTGGTGTAGAAGACCGCCTCGAAACCGCGGAAGTCTCCCTCCGCCATCATCCTGTCCATGAGGACCGAACCGACCATCCCGCGCCACCCAATGAATGCTACTCGTGCCATGTGAACATCCTTTCCCCGACGATGATATTCCGGGCAGAAGCCCGTTTCAAAGGACATCTTCTTACCTTTTTTCCCGAGGCGCAGTCAATCGTGACATTGGCTCCAGCGGCATTTTCACCCGCTGTGTCGTGATGTCTGCGCCGATTGCCTCCCCCCCGTCTTCCTCAGAATGGTTACGAGCGCCAGGCCCAGTGCGGCCAGGCACGACTCAGCGTAGAGCGCCCAGGTGAAGCCGTCGGTCAGCTCCTTGACGGAGGCGAAGAGGTAGGGTCCGCACATGCTCGCAAGCCCGCAGGCCGTGAAGACCGCGCCGTAGATCTTGCCGATGTGCTCATGGCCGAACTCATCGGCCACCAGCGCGGGCATGGAGGCCATGGTGCCCCCGTAGCAGGCGAGGATGTAGAAGGTGAGGCATGCGAAGACGAGGACGGAGCTCACATGGGCCAGCGCGACGAACCCCAGCACGAAGGAGACGTAGATGATCGAGAAGACGGTCTTCCTGCCGAGCGTATCCGATCCCCAGGCCCATGCAAGCCTCCCGACGCCGTTGAACAGGCCAGCCAGGGCGACGAGGGTGCCCGACGTCAGGATGATGGCCGTCATCCGCTCATCGCTTACCGGTCCTTCTGATGCCCTTATCATGACGTCCTGGGCCATGGGGGAAAGCTGTGAGATGAGGCCGAGTCCCGCGGTGATGCTCACGAAGAGCATCATCCAGAGTATCCAGAACCTGCCGGAATGCATCGCCTCCGGGAAGCTCGAGGATCGCCCGGAACCCTGACCGGAACCGGTTCGAGACAGGGGGACACCGAGGTGCCACTGATCCGGCGGGTTTCTCAGGATGAAGGCAGACGCGGTGATGACGACCAGGCTCGCCCCGCCCCAGATGTAGAACGTCGTCGGGATGCCAAGGTTCATGATGAGAGAAGGCCCGGCGTTTCCCATGAAGAAGGCGCCGAGCCCGTAGCCCATGACGGCAAGACCGGTGACCAGACCCCGCTTGTCCGGGAACCAGCGTATGAGGGTGGCGATCGGCGTCACGTAACCGAACCCTCCGCCGAGCCCTCCCACGAGACCATAGGCCACCACGAGCAGTTCGATGCGCTGCAGCTGGTTTGCGAGGCCTCCCAGAAAAACGCCGGCGCTGAACAGGGCGCCGCCGGTCAGTGCGACGATCCGTGGACCTAGGCGGTCCACCAGATTTCCACCGAAGGCCACGGCCAGGGCGAACACGGCGCCGTAGATCATGAAGGCGAACTGGGTCTGGGTCTCACCCCAGCTGTTGGCTTCCATCATGGGCTTCTTGAAGATGGACCATGCGTAGACCGTTCCCAGACAGAGCTGCATGAGCACGGCCGCCAGGGCTACCCACCACCGCTTTTTCATGAGTCCCTGATGATCTGACATCACCCCAGTATTTCCCATGCCGTCCCGTCACCATAGTGATGGGGACAGGTTCTGTAAAGGTGATTCTTTCCTGTCTGGCTGTGCCTGCATGGGGGAATGCGAAACCATTCATGAAGGTTGCCCGCCTGGCATGAACTGACACATGAATCTTTTTTCTTGTAACCGCGAGGAATTCATTTATGTTTTCAATAATTATTCCCGGCGGTGGTAATAAGGGATTGACACGGCAGGGGAAAGAAATTATTACATATAGTTAAGTACATAATTCCCTCTCAGAGGATATCTGGAGAAGAAGAACGAGGAGGAGGCATTTATGAAAAACCGTGGTACGTTCATAGCAGCAGCGGTAACGACATTTCTCATCTTAAGCGTATGCGCAACCGGCGCTTTCGCGGAGAACCGTGCCGGGGCGTTCAATGTGACCCCCTGGGTCGGCGGATATAATCTCGATGGTGACCTGCCCTATGACAACGGCTGGACCGCAGGCCTGAGCCTCGGCTACAACTTCACCGAACGGTGGGGAGCCGAATTGTCCTTCAACTATGTCGAGACCGAATATGACGGTCCACCTATCCTCCAGCCGAGTATCGACTTCAACGATGCCGATGCCGACATATATCTCTACCGGCTCGATCTGCTCTATCACATCACGAACATCCTCCCGGACATGGTGGTCCCGTACCTGGCGGGTGGCGCCGGCATGCAGACGATCAATCCTGATGTAAAGGGCGTCGATTCGGACAACGACTTCATTCTCAACTATGGTGCAGGCCTGAAGCTCTTCTTGACAAGGAGTTTTGCACTGCGTGCGGATGTCCGCCACGTCCTCGACTTCGATGGCGGTGACACCTACAACAACCTGCTCTACACCGCCGGTCTGAACTTCGAGTTCGGCGGAAAGGGCAAGGAGGCCGAGGTGGCCGGCCCCATCGACAGCGACGGCGACGGCGTGACCGACGACATCGACCGCTGCCCCAACACTCCGGCCGGAACAGTCGTGGACGAGTGGGGCTGCCCGAAGGCTGCTGAAGTCGTACCCGCCCCGGTAGTGACTCCTCCTCCGGCACCGCCTGTGGCTGAGCAGGGCGCCATCATCTTCCGCAACATCCAGTTCGACCTGAACAAGGCCGTCCTCCGGGAAGAGAGCTATCCGATCCTGGACGAGGTGACCGACTACATGAAGGCGAATCCCAATGTGAAGATGGAGGTGCAGGGCCACACCTGCAATCTCGGTACGCCCGCATACAACTTGGGCCTTTCGGACCGCAGGGCGAACGCCGTCAGGGACTACCTGGTGAAGAACGGCGTAACAGCAGGCAGCCTCACGGCCAAGGGCTATGGTCTTACCCAGCCCATTGCCCCGAACGACAAGGAAGAGAACCGGGCACTCAACAGAAGGGTGGAGTTCAAGCCCATTCAGTAGCACGAGACTTGTGACTTATCCGGCCGGGCCTCCCCCATGGGGAGGTCCGGCCTTTTTTATCAGCACTGTTTGACTGTGTGATAGAGACCTTTATATTGACTCGCAGAGCAGGCAAGTACGTGCGTACATACCTGACCGTACGGACACGACCATACAAGGAGGCTGCATGGACGAGAAACAGAGGATGAGTGCCCTGGAAGTGGCGCTCGAGAACGAGACGAATGAACGGGAATTCTATCTCAGGCAAGCCGGGCGTACGCGTAACGCCCTGGGAAAGGCCATGTTCCTGCACATGGCGGACGACGAACTGGAGCACTACACCAGGCTGAAGGAACTCCATGGGAAATGGTCGGAACAGGGCAGGTGGCTCGATGCCGTGGCGCTGGGGGTGAGGGGAACGGCCATCAGAGAGAAGATGCTCGAACTCATTGACAAGGCTGCTGGAGCACCCGAGACAGACGACGACGACATGCAGGCACTGCGGACCGCCGCAGCGTTCGAAGCCAAGGGCGTCGAAGCGTACACGGCCCTCGCCCGGGGAACGTCCGATGCGAAGGAAAAGGCCTTTTTCGAACTTCTCGCAGGGATGGAACGGGAACACTACCTCGCCGTGAAGGATGCCCAGGAGTATCTGGAGGATCCGTCGGCATGGTTCACGAAGAAGGAACGGCACGGCCTCGACGGGGGTTGATGCCCCCAGCCGCATCCCTGTCAGCTTCGGCCCGGCCTTCTCTCAGGGAAGAAAAATGCCAATCATTCTGTTGACATGGATAGTATGCGGTGCTATGTCCAGAACCGAGACATGCAGATGAAATCCGGGCCGATACTTCATGGAATGCACTTCAGGTGGATGGCCCCCATGTGAAGAACATCACGACGTACCTAGAGGTCATGGGGCTTCCCGGCCGGCGTTGGGCAGCGCCGGAGAAACGGGGACAGGGAACTGGCTGGTGTATCCACTGGAAAGGGGAGGTTTGAGATGAGGATCGTTGCCATCATCAATCAAAAGGGCGGATGCGGTAAGACCACCTCCGCGATAAATCTCGGCGCCTGCCTGGCGCATGCCGGGAAGAGGGTCCTGGTCGTGGATCTCGACCCGCAGGCACATGCCACGCTGGGTTTCGGCATGAACCCGGGTAGCTGCCACAAGAGCGTCTATGATCTGCTCGTGGCGAAGGGGAGCGGTTCCGTCGATCCCCGTGATGCCGTCATCAGCCTGAACGAACACCTGGACCTGATCCCGTCGGACGTCATGCTCAGCACCGCGGAACCCCTGCTCATCCGGGAGGACCGCAGGGAGTATTACCTTGCCGACATCCTTGCCCCTCTGCGGGACGAGTACGATTTCACCATCATTGACTGCCCCCCGAACATAGGGGTTCTCACCTTCAATGCGCTGCACGCCTGCTCGGAGGCCATCATTCCCATGGAGAGCGGCCTGTTCGCGCTGCACGGTCTGGCCAAGCTGCTCGAGACCGTGGAAGTGGTCAACCTGAAGAGGTCCACGCCCATCGTGGTCCACGCCCTGGCCACCATGTACGACAGGAGGACGAGGATAGCCCGGGAGTCCCTCGAGGAGCTGCGACGGCATATGCACGGTCATGTCTTCAAGGCCGTGATCAATCTCAACGTGAAGCTCAAGGAGGCAGCCGGCTACGGGCAGACCATCCTGGACTATGACCGCAGTTCATCGGGGTGCAAAGATTACCTCGCCCTGGCCAGAGAGATCATGGCCACCAGGAAGGTGAAGAAGTCAGGGCCCAGGGATGAAAGACCAATCTTCAAGCCGGTCATCACCAGGGAAGGGGTCCTGTTCACCTACTATTCACCGAGGGCGACCCGGGTACATGTGGTCGCAGACTTCAACGACTGGAAAGTGGACGAGCTTCCCATGGAAAACGTCGAGGGGACAGGCATGTGGCAGAGGCTTGTGCCCTTGAACAAGGGAAGGTACGAGTACAAGTTCTATGTGGACGGTCAATGGGTGAATGATCCCGACAACCCGAACAGGACCCTCAACGAATTCGGCGAGAACTCCTCCATAGAGATCGAGTGATCATGAAGGACAGACCGAAGCTGGGGAGAGGGCTCAGCGATGTATCCCGCTGCTTTCTCTCCGGTTCGCCGCAGTACGGGCAGCATCACGATGGGAACACTTCCCCGGCCTTCACGGCGGGGACCGTCGGTATCCTCTCTCCCGCTTCGCCCTCGATGCAGGCCTTCTTCACTGCCAACCTCGTCCTGGAGATGGCGAGACGCCGCCTTGCAGCCCGGATCTGGGACTACGCGACGTCCGCTGATGCCAAGGTGACGCCGCTCATGCGCTCGCTCCTGGAGGGGCATGGCACGGAGCAGGAAGGACCGGTCGGAATAGTCCTTTACGGCCTGCCCCGGGTCGAGATCCTGGACCGTGCACCCGAGGAGTTCTATGCGGGAACAAAGGCCCGGGAGGCAGCCCCTGATGCCGCGGAATCTGAAGGGTACGCCGTCACCCTGGTCAATGCCCGCCCGGACATCGAGTTCATCATGAAGAGCGAGCCTGTCGACGACTTCCTCATCATCACCCGTACGGACGAGATGTCCCTGCTCCAGACCTATGCATTCATCAAGGTCATGGACGTGAGATCTCGCAGCAGCACCGTGTGGGTGGTTTTCGACGAGGGGGAGGGCAGGGACCTTCAGCGGATCTTCGACGTTCTGGCCGGGTTCGTCACCCGTACACTGGAAAAGTCCATCGGCTTCCTCGGGGCACTGGTGCACGACGAGTCCCTGGAGCACTCCATACGTGACGAGAAACCTCTCGTCCTTCTGTCGCGCCCGTCCGCTGCCAGTGAGGCCCTTACGGGCATCTGCTCGCGCTTCATGGACGGACGACAGCAGAAGGCAGGGGAGACGCCTTCATGATGCGCGTGCTCACGTCCATCCGGCTGACCGATACCGCCCAGGCCATAAGGATCTGTGCCAGGTGGCTCAGCGAAGGCCTGGGTCTGAAGGTCCTGGAGTACCGCATCGGCAACGTGTTCACCGGCAGCATCGACATCCTGGCCACCGGTGCAGGCAGGGTCCACCTCGTGACGGTCAATACCGGGCGCCTCGGCGACGCGCTGCTCGAGGCACTCACGGCATACCGGTGGTACCTGGAGAACAGGGAGTTCCTGGACAGGGTCTACGGCACCGAAGGGATCAGCCTCACGGGAGAGCCGGTGCTCGTGCTCCTCTCGAACGAGTATCCGCCGGAGATCCGGTCTATCTTCCTCCAGGGGCTCAAGGTGGAATTCCGGCTGTTCAAGTACCTTGTCATGGGTTCCGAAGAGGCCCCCGAACTCTATGTGGAGGAACTCATCCCTCCAGGTAGGTCCGAAGAAACCCGGGTGCCGGATCTGGACGAGATCAGGAGGGAACTCGGTATCGAGCAGGCGGGACTGAGCGACGAAGAGATCGGCGACTTCCTGGCGGCACTGAGGGCCGGATGAGCATCGAACGCGCCGTGGGAGGCTACTGCTTGATCCACTTCTCCCGCAGCTTGCTTTCGATCCCCTTCTCCCTGACCGCCTGGAGCCCCTGGTTGATCAGGCCGAGAAGCTCCATGTTCCCTTTTTTCACGACGATGCCGTAATCCTCCCGGGGGACCGGACATCCGTCGGGAATGACGGCGGTCCTCACGGCTAAGCTGCCCTTGTACTGCTCGTTGAACACCGCATAGTTCAGCGCCAGCGGAGAGTCGCACAGGATGCCGTCCACGTACCCCTTGGAAAGGTCCTTGAAGGCCCGTTCGGTCTCTTCCACGGTATAGAAGGTGATGTTGCATTTCTGGTAGAGCCGGATCGTCTCCGCACCTGTGGTCAGCTTGAACGCAGCGATGGTCTTGCCGTTCAAGGGCTCGTCGGCCCTGGCCTTGGGAACCACCAGGAGCTGCTCAGCCGTGAAGTAGGGCTCGGAGAAGTCGTATTTCACCTTTCTGCCGTCCGTTATGCTCACCGATGCGATGACGGCGTCGTATGTGCCGTTGTCGAGTTCGTTGAAGATTTTTCTCCAAGGAACATCCACGTATTTGACCTTAAGACCCAGCTCCGATGCTATGGCATCGATCAGGTCGATCTCGTAGCCGGTGATCTTCCCTTTCTGGTCCTTCATCTCCATGGGAGGCCACGTGCTGCTGACCGCGATGGCGATCTCTTTCCCGTCATAGGCATGTGCCGTCACCGCCATGCAGAGCAGTACGCCGATCAGGGTCAACAGAATCCGGAATCGTTCCAACCTCATGAAACCTCCCTATCGTGCAGCCCGGACGCGTAGCGGCCGGTCATTCTGCAGAGATATAGCAATTCGGGGGACGTGATGCAATACCCATGTGACATGAGACTGCAGGGACGCTTTTCGCGCGGATACTTCCTTTTCTCCGCCCGTGCATCTATATAACTGATAGATACCTCTGTGGGGGAGCATCGCAT